>Ga0209172_10000291_pt1 | contig 143140 bp, 133 predicted proteins | sample LarsenN4metaG_FD_184113 | JGI IMG/M metagenome (GOLD analysis project Ga0209172, IMG submission 184113) | Hot spring sediment bacterial and archeal communities from British Columbia, Canada, to study Microbial Dark Matter (Phase II) - Larsen... ...
GATCTCGAAGCCCTCGATGTCAATGAGGATCCAGTCGGGTTTGAGGCCGCGCGCCGAGCAGAACCCGTCGATGGTGGTGACCGGGACGCTCACCGGTTGGGTGTGGCCGGCCAGCTCCGGATTCGGCTGGTCCAGCCGACCGCGGCCGTCGGCACCGGCGGCGTGGAGGACCGCGCTTCCAGGCTGGGCGCCCACCGCGGAGCGAACCACTTCGACTCTGCCGGCGAGGTCATTGAAACGCAGGTGCCGCTCGAGCAGCTCCGCGGCGGCGGGATTCGGCTCGAACGCGATGATTCGGCCGTGGGGCCGATTCCAGTGAGCCAGCTGGAGCACGTATGCGCCCACGTTGGCGCCGATGTCGAGAGCCAGGTCGCCGGAGCGCACCTGCGTCGCGAGGAACCGGGCGGCTCCCACCTCGTACTCCCGCGGCACCCGGTCTCTGAGCTTGGGATCGATGCGGCAGGGCACGCCGTTGATGCTCCACGGCAGCCCTCGTCCCCCGCTCAGCCACGCGAGCAGCCGTTCGTACGCCGGCCGCAGCGCCCGGACCGCGTGCGAGTTGTGCCCCAGTCGGCCCGCGAGGAACCGGGCCGCTGCAGGCACGAGACCCCCGATCTTCGGCATCGGCGCTATTGCACCGCCACCAGCTCGAACTCCAGGTACCACGCGGGGCAGATCCACGCCAGCCGGTGCTCGTACCAGTCGGGCCACCGGCGCGCGATGCGGCGCGCCAGCGCGTCGAGCACGCCTCCGTGAAACCGGAGGATACGGCGGACGATCCGGAAGCGCGCCGAGGAGTAGTACCGCAACTCATGCTGGGCGGTGAAGTAGTCGAACGAGCGCCACCCGAACTGGTGTTTGTGGGTCGGATCGGTGTGGGCGTTGGCGCAGGAGAAATGCGGCGTGGTGATCAACACCGCCCCGCCCGGCTCCAGGACCCGGTGCAGCTCCGCCATGAGCGCCGGAATGTCGTCAATGTGCTCCACCAGGTCGAAGCAGTAGACCCGCTTGAGGCTCCCGGTGCGGAACGGCAGTCCGCGCGACGCGTCCAGCAGGACGTCGGGGCGAACGGCGCGTGCCGAGTCCGCTCGAATGGCCCCAGGCGCGCGGGTCACCGCGCCGGCGCCCAGGTCCACCTCCCGTCGCGGCCCTAGCGCGCCCGCGGCGGTCACGCGGCGTACGCCGCGAAGCAGCGATCCACCACGGCGTCCCAGGTAAACCGTTCCAGCACGCGAGCGCGCCCCGCCCGCCCCATGGCGGCTGCCTCACCAGGGTGCTGACGAAACCACTCGAGCTTCTGTCGCAGCGCGGCCGGTTGGTTGGGGGGAACCACGAAGCCCGTGACGCCGTCCTCAACCACTTCGGGCAGGCTGGCCACATCGGTGGCCAGGGCCGGCGTCCCGCAGCTCATTCCCTCGAGCAGCGTTTGGCCCAGGAGCTCGGGGACCAGCGTTTCCTGCCCGTACACGGTCCGATACACACTGGGTAGCACGATACACAGCGCGCTGCAATAGGCCCGCACCAGCGCCTCGTCGTCCAGGTCCTGTTGGAAGACCACGCGTTTCCCGGCCGCCAGCCGGTGCAGGTCGGCCTGATACCGTGGATCACTCGTGGGGCCAATGATTCGGAGCGGCAGGTCCTGAGGCAACCCCTCGATGAGATAGTTGATCCCCTTGTGCGGGAGAATCCGCCCCACGAACAGCGCCTCGCCGGAGCGCGGCACGGCGGGATCGGGCGCGAACTTGGCCGTGTCCACGCCGCCCAGGATCACCCGCGCCCGGGGGTTCGTGGCATGGCCGAACACCCGCCGGCTGTACTCGCTGAGGTGCAGGTGGCCGTGGAACCAGCGGTCCGTGGACAGGTAGCCGGAGACATCCCATCCCCCGCCTCCTAAGTCGGTAGCGAACACCCGGCGGCCGCTGAGCCGGCTGTACAGGGCGGCGAGACTACTGGCCAGCACGTGCTGCTGGTGACAGTGCACCACGCGCGCGTCCCGAAGCGCGGCGAACAGTCTGAGGCTCACGGGATTGGTGCGTTGTCCGCGGACGTACCAGGGCCGACCGATGACCCTGAGCTCGAGCGCGCCGTTCCGTTCGTGCCGCTCCCGGTCTCCAAAGGTCACGAGCGTCACGGACGTGCGAGTCGCCATGTGGCGCGCCAGCTCCACGGCGTAGCGCTCGGCGCCACCCACCACGCCCCCACGGCCGAACGGCGCCGGCACCAGATGAGCCACGCGCAGGTCACCTGCGGGCATCGCCCGCCACCGTGCGGTTCGTCAGGCGCCGAAGCGCCGCCAATCGGGGACGCACATACTGGCCCAACGGCTCCTGGAGCGCCAGCGGCCACATGAGGCCCAGGTACCCAATGCCGCACAGCGCCGTCGCGGCCACCAGCGCAGGCAGCGTTACCGGGACCCAGACCCGCGAAATCGCCAGCGCGGCGGCCGCGCCCAGCACGAAGCGCCAGGCCCACGGCCACAGCTCAAGCGCCAGGCGCGAGACCGATGCCGCCGTCTCCTTGGCCAAGAGCCTCAGATTCACCGGCAGGCCCACCATCAGTACGCCCGCTACGGTGCCCAACGCGGCGCCCAGGAGCCCGTACGCCCGGGTGAGCAGTACCGAGGCCACCACGGTCACCGCACCGTCCACCAGCGTGGTGATCGAAATCCGTTTGTCGTGCCCCAGCGCGAACAGGGAGTAGACGGTGGTCATGTTCCAGTGCCGGAGCAGCATCCCGGCCGCGAGGACGGCGGTGAGCCAGAATCCCCCGTACTGCGCGGCGCCCACCCACCAGACGACGAACCCTTGGTTCACCAGGAGGACGAGGCACACCACACCACCGCTCAGCACCAGGATCGCGCGGGTGAGCGCGACGCAGACCTGCCGCAGGCGATGGCGGTCGGCGCTGGTGCGGAGCTCGCTCAGCGCCGGCTGTGCCGTCTGGGCCAACAGCTGAGGCTGGTTCGCCAGCACCGTCAGCACCTTGGCGGTGCAGAAGTACGGGACCACGGCGTTGGGGCCGAGCAGCTTGCCGATGATGAGCAGGTCGGTTCCCTGGAGCAGGACCTGTGCTACCTGCGCCACGCTGATCCAGAGGCCGCGTCCCAGCCGCTCACGCAAGGGGGCGCCCGAAAAAGCCGGCAGGCCGTGCGGCAAGGCCGTGGGGAAGGCGCGCCGCAAACGGACCCACCAGATGGCAGACGACAATCCCTGGCTCACGGCCCAGCCCACGGCCAGGGCGTACAGACCCCACCCGGCGAGCACCAGCCCCACGGTCATCCCCGTTCCCAGTAGCCAGGTCACCGTGTACGTCGCGCCCAGGTATGCCAGGTCCTGCAGACCGCTCAGGGCCCCGTGGAATACGCGAGCGGGGAAGGTGAGCACGAAGACTACGAGCACGGCGGCGAGGGGGAGCCGGAGCGGCTCCCATTCGGTGGGGAGAAACACCCAGATGACGAGCGACGCGATGGCCACGAGCGGCGTCTGCCAGAGCACGATCCGGGCGGTGCGGCCAACGATCTCCGCCAGGTCCGTCGCCACGGCCGCGCCGCCGGCCCGCCCGGTGGCGAAGGCGATCTCTCGCGGCAGCAGGGCTACCACGCCCACATCCAGCAGCAGCAGGTAGCCCAGGATCCGGGTTCCCACCAGCCATACGCCGTAGTCGGCCTGCCCCAGTCTCCCCAGGAGGAAGGCGGTGAGCCAGATGCCCACCAGGGTGACCAGCACCTGGTTGGCATAGCCGAACGCGACGCCGTGGAGCAGCCGGGTGGTGCGGCTCATGTCGGACGATCGAGTGTGAGCAGGCGATCGAGCAACTGCCGGTCGAGTTGCTCCGGCCCGAAGCGTTGCCGGTGCAACCGTACCCACTGCTGCCGATCGGCCGAACTCGGTCGCTCTCGGAACAGCGAGACCGCGAGGTCGCGGAACTGGTCCCGCGTCCCTGCCACCCGGAACGGGGGCTGGTCCAGGGCGGGGTCGAACAACGGCCCGCGCGACGAGATCACCGGCGGGCCCACGCTGGCGGCGGCGAACGCCGAGGTCCGCCGGCCCGTGAGCCCGTCGATGAAGGGCGCCAGCACCACCGGGGCGCGCGAGAGGAGCGACAGCGCGGCCGAGGCGTCGAGATAGCCACGCCAATCCCAGGTGGGGTCTGCCCAATGTCGCACGATGGGATGGCGCCGGGCGGTCTCCCAGTCCGCTCCCAGCACCGTGAGTGCCGGTCGCCCGCCGATCGCCCGGGCGGCGGCCACGATCCAATCCCACTGGAGCCCCGAGGCAAGAGGCGAAAACACCACGGGAGCCGAGAGCAGCGGCGCCGGGCCCGGGGTGGTCGGTGGATCGCCCAACGTGCTGCCCACGTACACCAGATGCACGTTACCGCCCAGCAGGTCCCGCCAGGCGGGAACCGGCGTGAAGGACGTGTCGCAGGCGTCGAGGAGCCGCAGGAGCTGGCGCCGCTGCAGCGGCGAGAGCACCAGCCACGGCAGGCGCGTGCGCGGCACCCACGGCTCGTGCACGAAGACCCCGACCCGAAGCCCCGCGGACCGGGCCTCCGTGGCGAGCCGTCGGGGGAAGCGTGACAACCCGCGGCGACCGTAGAGAAAGGGAACGTACTGTATCAGGATCGCCCGGACGCCCTGCGCCCGCCACTGCTCCGCGATGCGCGCCGGGTCTCCCTCACACGAGCCTAGCACGGCCGGCTGAGCTCCGGCGGCGGTCCAGTGACGAACCAGCCGCGCCGTGTGGTCCGTGACCCCGCCCCGCTGGCCGGGGTAGCCCGGCGAGACGATGGCGACCGTCACCCGCGGCCTGCGGTTGACAATCGCCGTCGCGGCGCGCTCTTTGGACCGGGCAAAGACAGCACGGGGGCGGTCTCAGGTGGGCTCATATTTCCTGGTGTTCCTCGTCGCGGCAGCCGCGACCGCCTTGTTCCTTCCGGCTCTGTCCCGGGTGGCGCACCGCGTCGGCGCGCTGGACGACACCCGCTCGCCCCCGGTGCCGCGCATCGGCGGGCCGGCGCTGCTCCTGGGGAGCCTGGCCGCCCTGGTCCTGGTGGGCGTGGTGTTTGCTCCCACCGGCTTCACGCTGCGGGCCCAGCTGGCCTCGCTCGCTCCCGTGCTCTTGGGGGCGGTGGCGATCCTGGCCCTGGGCATCGCCGACGACATCCGTCCGCTCGGGGCGCGGACCAAGTTCGCGGTGCAGATCCTCATCGCCGCCTTCACGTACCTGCTGGGCGTGCGCGTGGGGCTCCTCTCGCTCCCGCTGGGAGCCGTAGACCTCGGCCCTGTGGCGGGGCCGGTGGTGACGGTGCTGTGGCTGGTGGGGGTGGCGAACGCCTTCAACCTGCTCGACGGCGCGGACGGCGTTGCGGCGGGGTCCGCGTTCTTCTCGGCGAGTGCGATCTTCATCATGTCCGTGACTCTCGGGCACCCGGCGATCGGACTGGTGACGGCCGCGTTGGCCGGGGCGCTGTTGGGATTTCTCCCGTTCAACTTCCCGCCCGCACGGGCCTTTCTGGGGGACTCGGGCAGCCTGGTGACCGGGTTCCTGCTCGCGGGCCTGGCGGTCGAAGGCGCCACCAAAGGCCCCACGCTGGTGGCGATCGCCGTGCCGGTGGTGGCCTTCGGAGTGCCGGCGTTCGACACGACGATAACACTGATCCGCCGGTTGGTGCGAGGGCGTCCCTTGTTCGAAGCGGATCGAGAGCATCTACACCATCGGATGGCTGGCGCGGGGCTGTCACCACGCCAGGTGGCAGGTCTGGTGTACCTGGCCAGCGCTGGGTTCGCCCTGGCGGCGATGCTGTTCATCAACCCCGGGGTGCGCTCCTACGCGTTGGCGCTGGCCGTCATCGGCCTGGCGGCGGGCCTGATCGCGCGCTACCTGCGGTTGCCCGAGTTCAACGAGTTGGCGCGAGTGGCGCAGCGGGGCCTGCTCCAGCCCTGGGCGATCGCGCTCAACGTGGAGCTCCGGCGCGGCGCCGAGCGGCTGGCCGAGGCGCGCACGCTGAAGGACCTGCAAGCCGCACTGGCGATCTTGTTCGGACGCTCCGAATTCGATCAGGTGCTGCTGGTGGTGGCCTCTGCCGCGGAGCGACGCGGCCACGCGCGGTCCTGGGTGTTGCACGACGGGGTATTCGTGGAGCAATCGCCCTCGCGCGGACGGGATGAGTGGGAAGTGGTGTGCCCGTTCGACGGGGACGGTTGGAGCGGCGAGCTGCACCTGCGGCGGCGGCTGGGGCGCCGGTCGCTGCTCCTCGACCTCAACCTCTTTCTCGACGTGGTCCAGCCCGCGTTGAACCAGGCCGCCGGGCGCATCACACCCCCAGCCGTCTTCGGCGCGTGAAGATCCTGCATCTGTCCAAGTTCTACCCGCCGGACCCCGGCGGGCTGGAGCAGGTCGTGGCCCGGCTGGCCGAAGGCGCCGCCGCCCGCGGCCACGAGGTCCGGGTGGTGGCGGCCACCGGATCGGGATGGGTCCGCGATCCCGGCAAGCGGATTACCGAGCCCCCCCGCCGCGGGGTGGTGGTGGCGCGGTTACCGACGCATGGGATCGTCTGGTCGCAGCCGATCGTTCCGGGGTATGTGGCTGCCGCGCGCTGGCCCGCTGACGTGGTGTACGTGCACCATCCCCATCCGCTGGCAGACCTGGCGGCACTCCTGGGACCTCGGCGCCCCACCGTGATCCTCCATCACTCGGACGTGCAGCGGCAGCGGGCCGCGCGACTGGCCTACGGGCCGCTGGCGCACCTGGTGGCGCGGCGGGCGGCGGCGGTCGTGGTGGCCACGAATTCGCACCTGGCCCACGCCCGGGATCTGGGGCGCGCCGGGCGCGCGAAGGCGCGCGTGATTCCCTTTGGCGTGGATGCGGCGCGCTTCGCCCCGCGGCAGCACCCCCCGCGCCCACCGAGTTTCCCGGCGCCCGATCGCGGGCCGGTGGGGTTGTTCGTGGGGCGGCTGGTGTCCTACAAGGGGCTCGACGTTCTGGTGCGCGCGGTGCAGGGCTCGAAGCTCCACGTGGTGGTGGTGGGAGGAGGCCCGCTGCGGGAAGCGCTACGTCAGTGGGTCACGGAGGCCGGTGTGGCCGGCCAGGTGATCCTGGCCGGCGAAGTCACCGACCCGGCGCTGCTCGGCCATTACCAGGCCGCGGACTACGTGGTGCTCCCCTCGACCACGCCGGCCGAGATGTTCGGCGTGGCGTTGCTGGAAGCGATGGCCTGCGCCAAGCCGGTGATAAGCACGGCGCTCCCGACCGGGGTCCGCGAGGTCAACGTGGCGGGGGAGACCGGGCTCGAGGTCCCGCCGGGGGACGCGGACGCGCTCCGAGCGGCCATGCAGCAGCTGGCGAGCGACGCGGCGCTCCGCGCGCGGCTGGGTGAAGCCGGCCGAGCGCGGGTGGAACGGCACTTCACGCTCGACAAGATGCTCGATGCCCACGTGGCGCTTTGCCAGGAGCTTGCTGGCATCTGACGCAGGGAGCCGGGCGCTTGGGCCTCAGCCACCTTCCAGTGGCTTTTAGCGCAGAGGGGAACGTGCGCTCTCCCTAGTGAATCGTCTCGACCCACGCCGGCTAGAAGAAGCCAGGCTGCAATGCACCGCCGCGCAGCCGCACTCCAGGGGCTGGGAAGTGGATCTGGTCCAGCACCCATGCGACCTGCCTCCACCAGGCGGAGCGGATGGGCAGTCTGCGGAGGTTGAGGTCAAGCGTGGCGTACCACTGGTGGATGGGCGGCTGCGAGGCCCAGTACGGAACCGAATGGCCGACCGCGAACCCCAGCCAGCCCGGCCACGGGCCTTCTGGCCGCAACTCGGCCGGGGCGATGGCGAGGAAGTAGCGTTGCCCCGCGTAGTCGCTTTCAAGCTGGGGTTGGGGTCCGGTCCGGTTCCGGTATTCGTCCGAGGGCCAGTAGTTCACTTTGAGGGAAACTGCCCGCGCGGCTGGCCAGGTGCGATGCGCCGCCGGGAGCGCGCTGCCCAGCGCGCTCCACAGCATGTCCGGTGCGGAGAACCCCTTCTGCTGGTGCAACCCGTCGCCGATCTCTTTGGGGAGGGCTACCGCTAGTCCCAGCGCTGCCCCCAACCACGCCGCCGGAACGGGAGCCAGGCAGGCCCAGCGAAAGGCCGCGGCGCCGGCCCGAGACCAGTGGTACCCGATCGCCGCGTGGAGCAGGCGGTCCTGGCCGGCGCTCGGGCTTTGGTCCCAGCTCAGGTAGAAACCAGTGCGAGGGGTGCTCCACCAGTCGTCGTGCCGGAGCACCATGGCCCCGACCTCCAGGCCGGCGTAGAGCCCCCCGATCGCCACCAGTCGGGGGGTGCGGGCTTCCGGGCACGGCTGGGCCCGGGCTGCCCCGGTCATGGTGCAGGCCGCCACGATCCACCAGTGCGCGCGGTTGAAATGGGGTCCACGCCAGGCCATATTCCATTCCTGTGAGGGGGCCCTTAGCTCAGGTGGTTAGAGCAGCGGACTCATAATCCGTAGGTCGCAGGTTCAAATCCTGCAGGGCCCACGGGTAAGATAGGCGGATAGAGCGGATAGGCGGATAGAGCGGATAGATCGGGGTCATGTACGTGACGGGCTGGGGGGCGGTGCGCCGGACCTGCACCCCCTATCCGCTCTATCCGCCTATCCGCTCTATCCGCCTTCCAAGGGTGGTTAGCTCAGCTGGTTAGAGCGCCGGTCTCACATACCGGAGGTCACTGGTTCGAGTCCAGTACCGCCCATTGTTGCGCCCGGCCGGCGCGGTTCGCGAGCGGCTAGGCGTTGCCGGCACACCCCGTCCCCTGATTCATGGCGCGCTCAACGGTTCCCAACCCGCGGCAACTGGCGGCGGACGCCCGCAAACAGCTTCGTTCGGCCGCCGTACATTGGCCCCCCCGCCGGGCGACGGCCTTTTTCAAGCCCGACGAAGAGGTGCACACCATTGGCCTCTCGGCGTCGAAGTTGCGCGAGATGGAGCGCCGGCTCTACGGCGCGGTGCGGGCCACGTGGAGCTACGCCGACGCGGTGCAGTTTGCCGACGCGCTGTTGCGGGAGCGCTACATCGAAGCGCGCTCGCTGGGGCTCACGTTGTTGTCGCGGTTCTCTCGCGACTTCGAGGCCGACCTGTTTGTCAAGGCGCAAGGCTGGCTGGCCGCCCAGCTGTGCGACAATTGGGCGCTGACCGATCTGTTGGGCACCAAGGTGCTGGCGCCGCTGCTCCAGCGGTTCCCGGCGCTGGCGGATCGGCTCAAGACGTGGACCGGTTCGCGAAACCTGTGGCTGCGGCGCTCCGCCCTGGTGGCCCTGGTGCCGCTGGCCCGGCAGGGGCAGCAGCTGGCGCTGGCGTACAGCATCGTCACCAAGCTGCAAGCGGATCGCTCGGATTTGATTCAGAAGGCGGCGGGCTGGCTGCTCCGCGAGTGCGGGCGCACCAACCCCCGCCGGCTCGCGACCTACTTGACGGCGCACGGTCCCCGGGTGCCGCGGACCACGCTGCGCTACGCCATCGAGCGGTTCCCCAAGGCCCAGCGTGATGAGTTGATGGAACGCACCCGAGCGGCCGGCACGGCGGTGTAAGAGCGGGAGCGGTGGCAGGAGCGGCAGCAGCGGCGAAGGATCTCGCAGGACCCCGGTCACCGGGCGCTGACTGCTGATGGGGAAGTTCCCTCAGCGCTTCCGGGCCAGCAGCACCGACGTGACCGCCAGCCGGCGAAGCCCGGGTGTTCGCTCCAGGACGGACTCCGCGGTGCGCGCCGGGCGGAGCGTCCAGTCGGGCTGTACCGTAAGCACGAAGGCCACGTGCCGCCGGTCCAGCAGGGCGAACCCCGCCTCTTCCAGGCCGCGCTGGATCATGCGGTCCGGCAGGAACGCCTCGTAGAAATCCCCGTCCTTCCGCCAGGCGCGGTTCAGCCGCGCGAATCCCCGGATCCTGCGGTAGACCGCCTTGAGCAGGGCGTGCAGGCTGAACGCGTTGGGAGTGGACAACAACAGCAACCCGCCGGGCCTCAGGGCGCGAGCGGCCTCGGCGACAAAGGTCCGCCAGTTAGGGAGATGCTCGATCATCTCGAACGACACTACCAGATCGGCCTGGGCGCTGGGGACCGGTAATCGGGTGGCGCTGGCCACTACGAACCGGGCGGGCGACTGGTTGGCCCGGGCCAGCTCGGTCGCGAACCAGCAGCAGTCGGGACTGATGTCCACGCCCAGCGCCGCGCCGGCCCCGAGCCGGTGCGCCAGGTACACGGTGGACTCACCGGGGCCGCATCCCGCGTCCACCAGCAGGCCGGGCGCCTGGTAGGGAGCCAGCAGGGCGTGCGCCGCGGCGAATCGCCGCCAGCGGACATGCTGCACCGCCGCCCGGGAGAAGGGGAACTCGCCGCTGTAGTAGTAGCGCCAGGTGAAGTTGCGTCGCAGGGAGGCGCTCTCGCGCGGCAGCCGCAGGCCGGACGGGGTCGTCGTGTTGCTCATGGGCTGTGCCAATATCTAGCTTCCGCGCGGCGCGTCAAAGGAGCGGGCGTGGGTGGCGGCATGCTGGTCGAATCGCTGCGTGGCGGGATCGTGGAATCCGTGCACCGGGTCTCGGTCGCGGTGGTGGACGCCGGCGGCCGGCTGCGCGCCACCGCCGGCGACCCGGATTTCGTCACCTTTCTCCGCTCCGCCGCCAAACCATTTCAAGCCCTGCCGCTGGTGGAGGACGGGGCGGCTGACCGCTTCGCCGTCACCGACGAGGAGCTGTCCCTGGCCTGCGCGTCGCACAACTCCGAGCCCGCCCAGGTGGACGCCATCAGAGCCTTCTTGACGCGCATCGGCCTCACCGAGTCGGACCTGGCCTGCCGTCCCCACCGGCCGCTCTCGGCGGAGCTGGCGATGTCCGATGCCCGATATCGGACGTCCGAAAACGCACGAGGGACGTCGGCAACCGCACCCGAGACCTCGCGCTTGGCCAGCAACTGCTCCGGCAAGCACACGGCCATGCTGGCGCTGGCCTTGCACCACGGCTGGCCCACCCGCGGGTATCATGAGCCCACGCACCCGGTGCAACGCCGATGCAAACAGGTGGTGGCTCGCTGGACCGCTCTTCCCGAATCCGGCATCCCGGAGGCGGTGGACGGCTGTGGCGTCGTCACGTTTGCCCTGCCGCTGCGGTCGTTGGCGCTGGCGTACGCGCGGCTCACCGCGTCGGACCAGGCGGCGCCGCGGCGAGTGGTGCAGGTCATGATGACGCGCCCGGATCTGGTGGCGGGGCAGGGGCGGCCCTGCACCGCGCTGATGCGCGCCTACCCGGGCCGGGTGCTGGCGAAAGTGGGCGCGGAGGGGGTCTACGGTGCAGCGCTCCCCCACCAGCGCCTGGGCGTAGGCCTCAAAGTCGAGGACGGGCACACCTGGGCGGCGGTGGCGGCGCTCTGGGCGGTGCTGGAGCAGCTGGGCCTGGAACCCCCACCTCGGGTGACCGAGCCGCTGTTCGCGGAGGTCCCGGTCCGCAACACCCGCCAGGAGGCCGTGGGCTCGCTCCGGGCGTCCGGCAAGCTCACGTTCGTTTGATACGTCCCGCATACATTCGGTACTCGCGTGCCCAGCCTTTGTGCCAATCTTGGCTCCAGAGTATTCACCGCAGAGAGCTTTAGAGGAGCGCAGAGGGCGCAGAGGTGGACCCGAATGAACTGACGGAACAGATCATTGGCGCTGCGATCGCAGTGCACCGCGCTCCCGGTCCGGGGCTTCTCGAGTCCGCGTATGAGGATTGACCGCGGGTATTCCACGCTATCCGTCTTGCCAGGGGCGTTCGACGGTTCGTGCGTGAACTTCCCGAACCCCCCTCTGCGCCCTCTGCGGCCTCTGCGGTGAATACCCCGAGTGCAGGTGACCGGGCGTGACGTTCGTTGACCGGGCGGTGATCCGGGTGACGGCGGGCACCGGCGGCTCAGGCGCCGAGTCGTTCCGGCGCGAGAAGTTCGTGCCCCGGGGGGGACCGGACGGCGGCGACGGCGGGACCGGCGGCAGCGTGTACGTGCGCGCCGACCCGCAGCTCACCACGTTGCTGGACTACACCTACCACACCCACTGGAAGGCCAAGCGCGGCGCTCACGGAAAAGGGGGGAACAAGACCGGCCGGTCCGCACCGGACGTCTACCTGCCCGTTCCACCCGGCACCGAGGTTCGGGACGCCACGACCGGGCAGCTCCTGGGCGAGCTCCTCGAGCCGGACGACGTCCTGTGCGTGGCTCGCGGCGGCAGAGGAGGGCGGGGCAACGCCCGGTTTGCGACCCCCACGCACCGGACACCGCACGAGTGGGAGCCCGGCGAAGAAGGGGAGGATCGCCAGATCGAGCTGGTGCTGAAGCTCATCGCGGACGTGGGGCTCCTGGGCGAACCCAACGCCGGCAAGAGCACCTTGCTCTCGGCGGTCACCGCCGCGCGGCCCAAGATCGCCGACTACCCGTTCACCACGCTCACCCCCAACCTGGGCGTCGTCGGGTTGAGCGACGGCCGCTCCTTCGCGCTGGCCGACATTCCGGGCATCATCGAAGGGGCGCACGCAGGGCGGGGCCTGGGCGACCGCTTCCTGCAGCACGTCGAGCGAACTCGGGTGCTGGCGTGCCTGGTTCCGGCCGACGCGCCGGATCCCCAGGCCAGCTACGACATGCTCCGTCGAGAGGCGCGAGCCTACAGCGGGGCCCTGGTGGATAAGCCTCACGTCGTCGTACTCACCAAGCTGGACCTGCTCCCGCCCGGCAGGCCCCCGCCGACGGTGGTGGCCCCGGAGGCGCGGGCGGTGCTCGCCATCTCCGCCGTGGCCCGGCGGGGGCTGAATGAGCTGTGCGAGCGACTGTGGGCCCTGGTCCAGCAGGCGGTGGTGGCGGAGCGGGTGGCAGAACCGTGAGCCACGAAGCCTACGTCACCCTGGCCCTGGTGCCGGGCATCGGCCGGGCTCGACTGAATACGCTCCTCCGCACGTTCGGTTCCGCCGAGGCGGTGCTGGAGGCGCCGCTCAAGAGCCTCGCGGCCGTACCGGGGATCTCGCTCGCGGCCGCCACGGCGATCCGCGGCGCGGACCGTTCGGCCGGCGCGCAAACCCTCTCCCGGGCCGCGGCGCTGGGCGCGCTGGTGCTGACGTCGGACGACTCACGGTTTCCCGCCGCCCTTCGCGAGATCCCGGACGCGCCGGCGTTGGTGTTCGCCGCGGGGAGGCTCGAGCTGCTGGAGGCGCCCGCCGTGGCGATCGTGGGTAGCCGGTCGCACACCCGCTATGGCGGCGAGGTCTGTCGCCATTTCGCGGGCGGGTTGGCACGGGCCGGACTCGCGGTGGTGAGCGGGATGGCGCGAGGCCTGGATGCCACGGCCCACCAGGCTGCGCTGGACGTTGGGGGCGGGACCATCGGCGTCCTGGGGAACGGCCTGGGCGTCATCTATCCCACCGCCAACCGAGCCCTGTACCAGCGGGTGCGCGCCGAGGGCTGTCTCCTCAGCGAATTCCCGCCCGGCGAGCGCCCCCACGCCGGCAGTTTCCCGCGCCGCAATCGGCTGATCTCCGGCCTGTGCCGGGTCACGTTGGTGGTGGAAGCCCGGGAGCGCTCCGGGGCGCTCATTACCGCGGGCTGCGCCTTGAGACAGGGCCGCGACGTGCTGGCAGTGCCGGGACCGATCACCAGCCCGGTCTCGGTGGGCTGCAACCGCCTGATTCAGCAGGGGGCCAAGCCCGCCCTGGGCCTGCGCGACGTGCTCGAAGAGTACGGCATCGCGCTCCCCAACGTCCCCTCGGCCGCGCTCCCTACCGGCTTGACCGTGGAGGAGCGACGCGTGCTCGACGTGCTGGCCCTGGGCTCGGAGCACGTGGACGAGGTCGCCGCCCGCCTGGGCCAGCCCGCGGCGGAAACGTTGGCCGTGCTCACGTCGCTGGAGATCCGGGGCCTCGTGGGACAGGAGCCGGGCAAGATGTTCCGCCTGCAGTGAAGCACGTCTACCTCCACGTTCCATTCTGCCGTCGCCGGTGCAGCTACTGCGATTTCTCCATCGCGGTGCGGCGCGCGATCCCGGCCGAGCAGTATGTCGAGGCGATCCAGCGGGAGCGCGACCTGCTGGTGGCGTTGGGTGAGTGGGACGACCAGCCGCTCGAGACGCTGTACCTGGGTGGCGGCACGCCCTCGCTGCTGCCCCCGGTCGCGGTCGCCGAGCTGGTGGGGTTCTTTGTCCCGAGCGGGAGTCAGACGGCACGCCGGCACCAGGGGCCGCGGAGAACAGGCCCGGGAAAACGGACAGCCGACAGCGGACGCCGGACCACGGGAAGGGGCGGCGCGGTGGAGGTGACCGTCGAGGCCAACCCGGACGACGTTACCTCCTCCGTGGCAACGGCCTGGCGCGCCGCGGGCGTCAACCGGGTCTCGCTCGGCGTCCAATCGTTCAGCCCCGCGGTGCTCCGGTGGATGCACCGTACGCACCATGCCGGCCAGGCCGGCCAGGCGGTCCGCGCGCTGCGCCGGGCCGGCTTTCACAACATCTCGCTGGACCTCATCTTCGCGCTGCCGGACGCCCTGCGGCCCAATTTCCGCCGGGACCTGGAGCGCGCGCTGGCGTTGGAGCCTGACCACCTCTCGGTGTACGGCTTGAGCGTCGAGCCGCGCACGCCCCTGGGCCGCTGGATCTCCGCCGGCGCCGTCGCCCCCGGTGGGGACGAGCGGTATGCCAAGGAGTTCCTGCTGGCGCACGAACGGCTCACCCGCGCCGGCTTCGAGCACTACGAGGTGAGCAACTACGCGCGTCCGGGCCGGCGCTCCCGTCACAACTGGGCCTACTGGACCGGCGAGCCGTACGCCGGGCTGGGCCCCTCGGCGCACGGGTTCTCGGGGACCGTCCGGCGCTGGAACCTGGCACCGTGGGCGGCCTACGAGCGCACCGTACACCAGGGGAAGAGCCCGGAGGCGGGCCGGGAGAGGCTCTCGCGGGAGGAACAATCCCTGGAACGGGTGTACCTGGGTCTTCGGACCCGATGGGGCGTGGCGCGGACGCTGCTGGGCTCGCAAGCCGAAGCCCTGCTAGAGGATGCGATCAAGGCCGGGCTTCTTACGCGCCGCGGTGGCCGGATCCGGGCCACGCCCAAGGGGTGGCTGGCGCTGGATGCCCTCGTGGCTCGCTTGACCACCTGGGCTGCAAGTGGCTAAATTGGTGCAGCTTTTGAACTTGTGTATCGAATGCACGACGACCTCACTGAACGCGAACGGCGCGTGCTCGAGGCGGTGGTTCAGTCCTACATCCGGACTGCGGAGCCCGCCGGCTCCCGGACCATCGCCAAGGCGTTCCCGCTCGGAGTTTCGGCCGCCACCGTCCGCAACACCATGAGCGACCTGGAGCAGCGCGGCTACCTCTCGCACCCGCACACCTCGGCTGGCCGGGTCCCGACCGACCGCGCCTATCGGGTCTACGTGGACTCGGTGATTTGGGAGCCGACGATTTCGCCCAGCGAGGAAGACACGCTGCGTCGCGAGTTGGGGGGCAGTCGCACCGCCATCGAGGAGATTCTGCGCAAGGCGGCGCAGGTGCTGGGGGTGCTCACGCACGAGCTGGGTGTGGCGGTGGGTCCCACTATCGAATCGGGGATCCTGGAGCGGTTGGAGCTGCTGCAGGTCGCCAGTGAGCGCATGCTGATGGTGCTGGTGCTCCGCGGGGGCACGGCACGGACCATTTTCGTGGAGGTCTCCAGCCAGTTGCCGCGCGACGTGGTGACCAGCGTGTCGGCGGTGCTGAACGAGCGTCTGGCGGGCCTGTCGCTCCGGGAGGTTCGGCGGACGCTCCGGGACCGTCTGCGCGACACCGTCGGCGGCGCGCCGGAGAAGGAGTTGCTCAACGTCTTCGTGGAAGAGGCCGAGCAGATCTTCGAGGGACCGGCCGCGGGCGACGTGGTGCTGGGGAGTGCGCAGTTGCTGGCCGGGCAGCCGGAGTTTCACTCCAACGAGCAGATGCGGACGTTGCTGGAGCTGACCGAGCAGCGGGACGTCCTGCGGCGGGCGCTCACCGAGCGGCGGATGCCGGGCCTGTCGGTGACGATCGGGGCGGAGAATCTGGATCCCCGGTTGAGCCAGTTCACCATCGTCACCTCGACGTATCACTGGGGCGGCCTCTCCGGGGTGATCGGTGTCATGGGGCCCACGCGGATGTCGTACCAGAAAGTGATCGCGCTGGTCGAGTACACCAGCCGGCTGATGAGCAATCTCGCGCAATGACGGGTGCGGCCGGCCGCTGCGGTAATCAGTCGACTCGGTAGGTGAGATGACTCGGGATTACTACGACGTGCTTGGTATCTCGCGTGACGCCGGTGAGGCCGACATCAAGAAGGCCTACCGCCGGCTCGCGATGGAGTACCACCCGGACCGGAACAACGGCGACAAGGTGGCCGAGGAGAAGTTCAAGGAAGTCACCGAGGCCTACGACGTGCTGCGCGATCCCGCCAAGCGGGCCCAGTACGACCGTTTCGGGGTGGCCGGCCTGCGGGGTGCGGCCGGCGAGGGGTTCGGCTTCCATCCGTTCGATCTCTCCGAGGCGCTCAGCGTGTTCATGCGCGACTTCGGTGACATGTCGGGTCTCGAGTCGCTGTTCGGCGGCGGCGAGCGTGCTCGCCGCGTCCGGCGCAAGGGGCCCGACGTCCAGGTGACGCTCAAGGTCACGCTTGACGAGGTCGCCACGGGGGCCACCCGCACGGTGAAGCTCCGGACGCTGGATCGCTGCCCCAAGTGCGAGGGCCACGGCGGCAAGGGCGGGCAGAAACCGGTCCCGTGTCAGACCTGCGGCGGGTCCGGCGAGGTGCGGCGCGCCACCCAGTCGTTCTTTGGTCAGTTCGTGTCGGTGACTGCGTGCCCCGCCTGCGGCGGCGAAGGGACGGTGATCCGGACGCCCTGTGACCACTGCCATGGGGATGGCCGGGTGCGCTCGGAGCGCATCGTCGAGATCGAGATTCCCGCGGGCGTGTCCAGCAACAACTACCTCACGCTGCGGGGCCAGGGTGCAGCGGGACCGCGGAACGGCGGACCCGGCGACCTGATCGTGGCCATCGAGGTGGAAGAGGATCCGCGCTTCGAGCGACACGGGGACGATCTGCTGTACGATCTGCCCATCACCTTCAGCCAGGCGGCCCTGGGCGCCGATGTGAGCGTGCCGTCGCCCAGCGGGGCGGCGACTATCCGGGTGCCTCCGGGGGTGCAGAGCGGCACCATCCTCACGGTGAAGGGCAAGGGACTGCCCAGCCTGGCGCAGGGTGGTCGCGGCCACCTCCACGTCCGCATCCAGGTGTGGACCCCGCAGCGCCTGAACGCAGAGCAGAAGGAGTTGTTCGACCGTCTGGCCGAGATCGAAAGCAAGCCGCAAGGCGACAGCGTCGGCCGGCGCTTCTGGAATCGGATCCGTGATGCGCTCGGGGCCTAGCGCGCCCGGCGCCGGAGATAGGCCGGGCATCGAGTCATCTACCGCAGAGGGCTAAGAGAGAACCGAGAGGGCGCAGAGGGGAGCCGTTGTCCCCTCCGGGTCCGTTGCGGTGCATGACCCGGTGAGCCGCATCACGGGATGCCCGAGTCGCGGACAATAGTGAGGGCCCGGTGACGGACTGTCTGTTCTGCAAGATCGCGCGTGGCGAGATCAAGGCGACCATCGTCGCTCAGGACGATGCCTTCGTCTCCTTCCGGGACATCAATCCCCAGGCGCCCACCCATATTCTGGTGATTCCTCGGACCCACGTGGCGACGCTCAACGAGGCGACCGACGGGGCCCTGCTGGGGAAGCTGTTGATGTACGCCCGCGACGTGGCCCGCGCGGAAGGGCTGGCCCAGCGAGGGTACCGGGTGGTCATCAACACCAACGCCGAGGCAGGACAGAGCGTATTCCACCTGCACGCGCACCTGCTCGGGGGCCGGGCCATGGCCTGGCCGCCGGGATGAGCCACCGCCCTTGAAAGACGCGGGAGGACGCGCTACGCTACACGCTTCGACGCAAGCCCTTCGCAAGTGGATCAGGGGAGCAGGCACGGCATGCCGGAAGTGACCATCTCGGACGACGAGAGCTTCGAGCGTGCGCTCAAGCGGTTCAAGAAGAAGTGTGAGAAGGCTGGGATTCTGTCGGACCTCCGCAAGCATCGCCACTACGAAAAGCCCAGCGAGCGGCGCAAGCGCAAGATGAACGCCGCCCGCCGAAAGGGTCGGAGAACCCGGGCATACTGATGTCGCAGCCGGCGCCGGGAAACGAACAGGAAGGGGTGCGGGTGACCGAAGTCGCCAGCACCCCTTCCCCGTTTCCGGCCGTCGCTTCTTCCGACACCCTCGCCCAACTGGAGTTTCCGGCCGCCCTGAGCGATGTCGCCGGCCGGGCGGTCTCCGAGCTGGGAGCGGCGCGGGTCCGGCAGCGGCTGCCCAGCGCCGATGCCGCGTGGGTGGCCGCACAGTTGGCCGACGTGGCGGAGCTTAAGGCCGTGCTGCAGCGGGAGGACCGGTTCCGGCCGGAGCCCGTGCCCGACCTGGCGGGGACGCTCGCGGTGCTGGCGGTGCAGGGGAGCGTGCTGGAACCGCCGGCGCTGGTGGCGCTGGGTGGCGCGCTGGCCGCTATGCGGACGTTGAGCCGGGAGCTGGCGCGGCTCCGCGAGAGGGCGCCGCGGGTGGCCGCGCTGCGGGTGGAGCCCCCACCGCGGGAGCTCGAGCAAGCCATCGGCCGCGCCCTGGAGCCGGACGGGAGTGTGCGCGACGACGCCGCTCCCGAGCTCAAGCGCGCGCGCGAGCGGGTGCGAGACACCCGGGCCCGACTGGTGGGGCGGCTGGAGGCGGTGCTGGCACAGCTGGATCCCGCCGATCGAGTCGCCGGGACGGTGGCCTTCAGAGAGGGCCGCTACGTGATTCCGGTCCGCCGGGGCTCGCACCGCGTCTCGGGCATCGTGCACGGGGCATCCGGGTCGGGCTCCACGCTCTTCGTGGAACCGGGGGAAACGGTAGCCCTCGGGAACGAGTTGCGGGAACACGAAGCGGACGAGGCACGGGCCGTGCTCGCGGTGTTGCGCGCGCTTACCGAGCGAGCGCGCGCCGCGGCGGAGCGGATCGCCGCGGGGTGGGAGATGTGTATCGCGGTGGATGATCTCTACGCGCGAGCCCGCTACGCCTGCGATGTGGGTGCCGCGCTGCCGACGGTGGCCTCGTTGGCGGAGCCGGGAGCCAGCGCCGGCAGGTTAAACACTCAAACGTCAGCGTCCGATCAAGCCGGAGGTTCGCAACCCGCGCTGGTCATTCGCGTCGGTCGGCACCCGCTGCTGATTGCCGAAGGCGTTGAGGTCGTGCCGTTCGACCTGGCCCTCAGCGGTGAGGCGACGGCGCTGGTCATCAGCGGGCCCAACACCGGGGGCAAGACCGTGCTGCTCAAGGCGGTGGGCCTGATGGCCGCGATGGCCCAGGCCGGGGTGCCGCCGCCGCTGGCCGAGGGGAGCCGGCTCCCGGTGTTCCGGCGGATCTTCGCCGACATCGGCGATCACCAATCCATCGCGGCCAGCCTGTCCACCTTCTCCGCCCACGTCGCCGCGTTGCGCGGCATCCTGGCGGAGGCCGACGCCAGGTCGCTGGTGCTGGTGGACGAGCTCGGCAACGGCACGGATCCGGCCGAGGGCGGCGCGCTCGCCGCGGCTGCGCTGCTGGCGCTGGTGCGGCGCGGAGCCACCGCGGTCGTCACCACCCACCTGGGGCATCTCAAGGAAGTGGCCGCGCGCACCCCCGGGGTCGAGAACGCGTCTCTGGAGTTCGACGCGGCTACGCTCACACCGACGTATCACTTCCAACAAGGCGTGCCCGGGCGCTCCTACGGGCTGGCCGTGGCCCGTCGCCTGGGCGTGCCGGGGGAGGTCCTCTCCGAAGCCGAGGCGCTGATGCCGGCGGCCCAGCGCAGGCTCGAGGTGCTCCTGGCGGACCTGGAAGGCAAGATGCAGGAGGTGGAGCGACGCGAGCGCGAACTCGAAGCCGCGCGAACCCGGCTGGCCGTCCGGGAGGGCGAGGCGCAGGCGCAGAGCCGGGAGCTGAACCAGCGGGAACGCGCGTTGGCAGCCAGGGAGCGGGACCTGGAGCGGACCGCTCGGGAGCAGGCGCGCCAGTTCCTGCTCGACGCGCGCCGCCGGGTGGAGGAGGCACTGGCCGTGGCGCGAGCGGCGGTGAGCGAAGCGACGGCGAAGGAGGCCAGGCGGTTGGTCGAGGAGGGCGTGCGGAGGGAAGCGGAGGCGCTCAAGAAGCTGGAAGCCGAGGCGGGCGGCAAGGGATGGCGAGTCAAGACCGCGGACATACAACGCTCCGACGTGGACCTCCGCGGCCTCACGGTGGACGAGGCCATCGCCGCGCTGACGGCGGCGCTCGACCACGCGGTGGTGAACGACCTGCCGTGGCTGCGCGTCATCCACGGTAAAGGCACAGGCGCCCTACGCACCGCCGTCCAGCAGTTGCTTCGAGCAGACTCGCGGGTGGCGGCGTTTCGTCTCGCCCCGCCGGAGGCGGGCGGCGCTGGAGTGACCCTCGTCGAGTTTCCGCCATGAGTCCGATTCCCGATGAGCTGATCGAACAGGTCCGCGACGCGGCGGACATCGTGGGGTTGATCGGCGCGCACGTGGAGCTCAAGCGGACCGGGGCGGATTACCGCGGGCCCTGCCCGTTCCACGGCGGAACCCACCGCAACTTCGCCGTGATCCCGAAGAAGGGGATGTTCTACTGTTTCGTCTGCCACGAGGCCGGCGACGTCTTCACGTTCTACATGAAGAAGTTCGGGATGGACTATCCCACGGCGGTGCGCGACGTGGCGGCCAAGGTGGGGATCGCCATTCCCGATCGTCCGGCGGGCGGCCCGGACCCGCGGGAGCCGCTCTACGAGGCGCTGTCGGTAGCCGCCGAGTGGTACGCGCGCCGGCTGCGCGAGGCGCCCGACGCGGCGGACGCGCGGGCCTATCTCGAGGGGCGGGGATTCGCGCTGAACCAGCTCTTGCCGCTGGGATTGGGCTGGGCCCCCAAGGGCGATGACTTTGCGACGGCGATGCGGCAGCTGGGCTTCGCGGATCAGCGGCTTCTGGATGCCGGGTTGCTCACCACGCGTGAGGATGGCTCGTTCCGGCCGCGGTTCTGGCAGCGGCTGCTGTTCCCGATTCATGACCTCCGGGGTCGGGTGGTGGGGTTCGGCGGGCGCCTGCTGGGAGAGGGCGAGCCCAAGTACCTCAACTCGCCGGACTCCGCCGTGTTTCACAAGGGCCACCTCCTGTACAACCTCCACCAGGCGAAGCAGGCGATTCGCCAAGCCGAGTACGCCGTGGTGGTCGAAGGGTATTTCGACGCGCTGCGCCTGGTGCAGGTGGGCATCGAAAACGTGGTGGCGCCGCTGGGCACCGGGCTCACGCCCGACCAGGCGACCTTGCTGCGGCGCTTCACCGAGCCCGTGGTGCTGCTGTACGACGCCGATGCGGCCGGGATGCGCGCCAGCTTCCGCGCGGCGGACGCCCTGCTGCGCGCCGGACTCCGGGTCTCGGTGGCCACGCTCCCGCCCGATGATGACCCGGACACGCTGGCCCGGAGGGAGGGCGCCGACGCGGTCCGCAAGGTGCTGGACGACGCGGTGGACGTGCTGGAGCGAAAACTCCTGCTGCTGGAGCGCAAGGGATGGTTTCAGTCGGTGGCGGGACGGCGCCGGGCGCTGGACCGACTGCTGCCGACGCTGCGGGCCCCCAAGGATCCGGTGACGCGAGACCTCTATGTGGGCCGCGTGGCGGAAGCGCTGGGCGTGACCCGTAGCTCGATCGAAGGCGAGATGCAGCTGGGGCGAGACACCCGGCCCGCAGACTCCCCCGCCGTTCCATGGAGACCGGAGCTGTCGATCCGCCGAACCCTCGCCGGCCCCGAGCGAGATCTGCTGCGGGTGATGGCGCAGGAACCGGCGTGGCGCTCGCGCATTGCCGAGCAGGTGGCGGACCGGGGCGTGCTGAGCCAGCCGGCGCGCGCGGTGTTCGACGCCCTGGCCTCCGCCGGGTCCGCCCCGGCCGCCGAGGTCCTTGGCAGCCTGCAAGGCGAGGCCCACGGCCTGCTGGCCGAGCTGCTGGCCGAGCCCTGGGGCGGCCTCGACCTGGACCCGGTGGTCGAGGGCGCGGTCAATCGCCTCGACAGTCGCCGGTTGGAGGCGGAACTGGAACGGCTCGAGCGCGAGCTGCCGTTCGCCGCCGAAGGTGAAAAGAACGAGTTGATGCGCCGGGTGGATACGCTCAGCCGGCAAATCAACAAGCTGAATCCCGCACGGTGGAACGTGATGCGCACAGGGAGGAGCAGTGCACGCTGATTTGGAAGCGTTGTTAAACTTGCAGGAACACGACAAGGCGGTGATGGCCCTCGAGGCGGAGCTGGCGGCGTTCAACCCCGAGCTGGAGGCGCTCGATGGCGAGCTGGCTAAGGCGCAGACGGAGCTGGACGGCGCGCGCAAGGGCGCCCAGGATGCCGAGCAGCGGCGCGCGGAGTTGGAGGGGAAGATCGAGAGCTATCGGGTCATGCAGGAGCGTCGCCGCCAACGGCTCGAGTGGGTGCGCGGAGCCAAGGAGGCCTCCACCCTGATGGCCGAGCTGGATCTGGCCCGGACCGTGCTGGCCAAGGAAGAGGCCGAGTGGATGCGCTCCGCGGACCGGGTGCAAGAGGCCGAGCGCCGCGTCGCGGACGCGGAACGGGTGGTGGACGAGGTGCGGGCGGCCCAAGCGGCCCGTCGCGAAGCCATCGCGGCGGGACAGGCCGCCGGCGCCGACCGGCTGGCGGAAGCGCGCCGGCGGCGGGAGGAAGCGGCGGGCGCGGTCAGCCGGCAGCTGCTCCAGCAATACGAGCGCATCCGGCGCGGGCGCGCGCCACTGGCCCTGTATCCGCTGCACGGGGAGGCCTGCGGGCATTGCTACACCGCGGTGCCGCTCCACCGCCGCCAGGACATCCTCAACGGCCAGTCGGTCACCACCTGCGAGGCCTGCGGCGTGATCGTCTATCACACCGGCGACTGATGCCGACTCGCAGGGCGGTTCCCCCGAGCGCCGCCGCCCCTCTCAGTTCCCCTCTGCGCCCTCTGCGGTGGAATGACTATGAACGGCAGGAATGAACGCCTGTACTGCGGCGCCTCCCCGGCGGCTCCAACCGGAGCGCGAGCGAGATGAGCAGTTGGAACGGCCCCAGCCGCTGGCTGGTGCGCGGCGCGCCGGACGAGGCGCGGGTGGAAGACTTAAGCCGGGCGCTGAACCTGCCGGCGGCGCTGGCCGCCCTGCTGGTGCAGCGCGGATATCACACGCCGGAGGGAGCGGCCGCCTTCCTTCGCCCCTCGCTCGACGCCCTGTCCGATCCCTTCGAGCTGCCGGACATGCATCGGGCCGTGGAGCTGCTGGCCGGCGGGGTGCGTCGCGGCGACGGCATCCTGGTCCACGGCGACTACGACGTGGACGGCCAATGCGCCGCCGCGTTGCTCACTCGCACGCTCCGCGCCGCCGGGGCCCGGGTGATCCCGTTCGTGCCGCATCGGGTGCGGGACGGGTTCGATCTGGGACCGGCCGGCTTAGCGGCGGCCCAGGAGCACGGGGCGGGGGTCATCGTCACCTGCGACTGCGGCACCACCGCCTATGAGGCCGTGGCCCGCGCCAAGGCGGCGGGACACACGGTCATCATCACGGATCACCATCTGGCCGGTTCCGCGTCGGCCGACCGGGACACGCGCGCGCTGCTCCCCGCGGCCGACGCGATCGTCAACCCCCGCCGGGAGCAGGGTGACGGCGCCTACCGGGACTTCTGCGGCGCCGGGGTCGCCTTCAAGCTGGCGCAGGGATTGGTGAGCGCCTTAGGTCTACCGTCGAACCTGCCCTACCACCTGTTGGATCTGGTCGCCCTGGCTACCGTGGCGGACATCGTGCCGCTGGTCGGGGAAAACCGGATCCTCGTGAGGTCCGGTCTCAAGCTCCTGGCCGACTCCCGCTGGCCCGGCGTGCGCGCGCTGGTGGAGACCGTGGGCTTGGCGGGTCGAGCCATCCGGGCGGGTCAGGTGGGATACATTCTGGCGCCGCGGCTCAACGCCACCGGCCGCATCGGGGACGCCATGGACGGGCTCAGACTCCTGCTGAGCGACGACGCCGAAGAAGCACGCGAGCTGGCCCGGCAGCTCGAGACCATCAACGCTCGCCGCCAGGCGATGGATCAGGAGATCCTGCAGCAAGCGGTGGGCGCGGTCGAGCGGGAGGTGGATCTCGAGGAGGCGTACAGCCTGGTGTTGGCCCGGGACGGCTGGCATCCGGGCGTGATCGGGATCGTGGCCTCTCGGCTGGTCGAGCGGTTCGGCCGACCCACGATTCTGGTGGCGCTGGAGGGCGACGAGGGGAGGGGATCGGGCCGCAGCATTCCCGGATTCGACCTGCACGGCGCGTTGGTGAGGTGCGCGCCGCACCTGGCGCGCTTCGGCGGGCACACCATGGCCGCGGGGCTCACGGTCCGGCGGGAGCGGCTGGACGACTTCCGCCTGGCCTTCAACGCCATCGCCCGCGCGACGCTGGAGCCGGACGATCTGGTGCCCTCGCAGCGCGTCGATCTCTTGGTGCCGCTGGAGCGGCTGGACTTGCGCTTAGAGCGCCTGCTCCAGGCCCTGGAGCCGTGCGGACCCGGCAACCCGGCGCCGGTGTTCGGCGCCGAGGGCGTGCGGGCCCGCGACCCGAGGGTGGTGGGCGCCAACCACCTGCGGTTCGTGCTGGACGACGGCACCAGCCGGCTGCCGGCCATCGGGTTCGATTGGGCGGATCGCGTGGGAGAGGAGTGGGCCGCGGGACCGGTGGACGTGGCGTTTCGGCTGGAGCGGGACGAGTGGATGGGCGACGCGACGCTCCAGGCCCGCGTGGTGCACATCCGGCCCAGCGGCGTCGTGGCGGTGGGCGCTTGATGCGAATTATTGCAGGCGAGTTTCGCGGCCGCGCGCTCAAAGCGCCGCCGGACCGGCGCGCCCGCCCGACCGTCGACCGGGTGCGGGGAGCCTGGTTCAGCATCGTGGGACCCGAGCTGGCGGGCGCCCGGGTGCTCGATCTGTTCGCCGGTTCGGGAGCGCTGGGGCTGGAAGCCCTTTCGCGGGGGGCGAGTCAGGTGGATTTTGTAGAGGTGTCGAAGACCTCTCTCCTGGCGTTGCGCGCCAACGTCGCGGCGCTGGACGTGGAAGCGCGCGTGCGTATCCACCGGGCCGACGCGCTGGCCTTCGTCCAAGGCCTGGAGGCGAGGGCGTATGATGTGGCCTTCGCGGACCCTCCCTACGACAGCGACGCCGCCCGGCAGCTGGTGGCGCTCTTCCGCCAACGACCCTTTGCCCGCCTGCTGGGCATCGAACACACCGCGCGCACCGAGTTGCCGGGCGACCAGACGCGTCGCTACGGCGACACCGCGCTCACGTTCTGCCGGGCCGCGTGAGCCGCGTCGCGGTCTACCCCGGGTCGTTCGACCCCATCACGCATGGCCACGAGGACCTGATCCGCCGGTCCCTGAGCTTCGCCGACCGCGTGATCGTGGCCGTAGCGGCCAACTCGACCAAGGTCCCCCTGTTCACGCTGGAGGAGCGGATCCGGCTGGCAGAGAAGGTCCTGGCCGGCGAGTCCAGCGTGGAGGTGAGGACCTTCAAGGGGCTGCTGGTGGATTTCGCGCGGCAGGTGGGTGCGCGGATCGTGGTGCGGGGGCTCCGGGCCGTGGCCGACTTCGACTATGAGTTCCAGATGGCGCTCATGAATCGCCAGCTGTACGACGAGCTGGAGACCGTCTTCCTGGTCCCGGCCCTCCACCTGACCTACTTGAGTGCCAGCATCGTGCGCGAGGTCGCGCGTTTGGGGGGCGACGTCAGCGCGTTCGTCCATCCCGAGGTCGAGCGGGCGCTCAAGGCCAAGTTCGCGCGGTGAGCTTCCGGGGCAGTCTCCACCGGCGCGCCAAGGCGGTGGGTGGGTCGGTGGTATTCGCCGAAGGCTGGGATGCGCGGGTGCGGAAAGCCGCAGCGCAGATCGCGGCGCAGCGGATGGCAGGGGTCACCCTCCTCGAGCCGGTGATCCCCGCGGACCGGCGGGCCGAACGCATAGCCGGGCTCCTGCGAACGCGGGTGCCCGACCGGGTGCGGGACGACGGCCATGCCCTGGAGCTGGCTCGCGATCCGCTCCGGTTTGCGGCCGGGCTGGTCGCCTTGGGCGAGGCCAGCGTGGCGGTGGCCGGCGCCGCGACCCCTACGGGCGAAGTGGTTCGGGCGGCGTTGTGGGCGATTGGGCCGGCGAAAGGGACCGGGACGGTGAGCAGCGCGTTTTACATGGTGTTGCACCCTACCACCAGGCGGCGGTTCAGCGGTTCGGCGGTTGGCCCGTTGAAGCCGGGGCTCCAAGCCATCGAGCCGTCGAGCCGTCGGACCAGGGCAGACGTGTCAGCGGACCTGGTGCTGACCTTCACCGACTGCGCCGTCGTGCCCGACCCCACGCCGGAAGAGCTGGCGGAGATCGCCCTGGCCGCCGCCCGCGACCGGCGCCGGATCGTGGGGGACGAGCCGGCGGTGGCGTTTCTGTCCTACAGCACCAAGGGGAGCGCCTCCGGGCCCCGGGTGGACAAGGTCCGGGCCGCGGTCGAGCGCTTCCGCCGGCTGGCACCGCGGATTCCCTGCGACGGCGAGCTCCAGGGCGACGCGGCCCTGGTCCCGGAGGTGGCGGAGCGGAAGGCGCCGGGGTCCCCGGTCGGGGGGCGGGCCAACGTCCTGGTATTCCCCGACCTTGACAGCGGCAACCTCAGTTACAAACTGGTACAGCGCTTGTCCGGCGCAGTGGCAATCGGGCCGATCCTACAGGGGCTGGCGCGCCCCATGGCCGATCTGTCGCGCGGCGCCACGGTCGAGGACATCGTCGACGTCGCCGCGGCGGCGCTGCTGCAAACCATGGAGGGGTGATGAGCTTCACGGTCCGAAAGGACGCACGGGGCGTGGTGGTGATCGGCGTGGACGGCCAGCTCATTGTGGGCAATCGCCACGAGCTCAAGCAGAAGGTGCTGGATGCCATCGAGGCCGGTACCCGCAAGGTGCTGATCGATTTCACCAATACCGGCTACATCGACTCCTCCGGCCTGGGAGCCCTGGTGTCGCTGTCCAAGAAGCTGCGCGACGCCGGCGGCGATCTCCGGCTCGCCGGGCTCAACGAGGATCTGCGGACCCTGTTCGAGCTCACCAAACTCGACACCCTGTTCTCGATTGCCGACTCCCCCGAGCAGGCCCTCGCCAGCTTCTGACCTGGGGCTGGCCCCGCTGCGCCTGTGCGTGCGCAAGGCGACGGTGGCGCCGCCCCGCGGGCTGGGCCCAGCCCGTTCCGAAGCGGAACGGGGCGAGCGGGCGGTGGAGATCAGCCTGCGGGTCCCCACCGACCTCGAGGTCGTCGAGGAGGCGGTCGACCTGCTAGCCCGCCATTGCCTGGCCAGTGGCCTCCCGCCCCACACCGCGCGGTTCAACCTGCGGGTGGTGCTGGCCGAAGCCCTGGCGAATGCCATCATTTACGGCAACCGCCTGGACCCGGCCAAGTCGGTGGACGTGCGGGTGGTGATCAGCCAGACCGGTCTCACCGTGAACGTGTGTGACCAGGGTGACGGGTTCGATCCGTCCGGCGTACCCGACCCCACCGAGCCCGACCGCCTGGAGCTGGCCTGTGGGCGCGGGCTCTTCCTGATCCGGAAGCTGGTGGACGAGGTGCGCTTCAACGAGCGAGGGAACACCATCTGCATGGTCCTGCGCCGCGCCTAGAACGGCTCGACGCGATTCTCCAGTCGCTAGGGCTTCTCCTCGGAGTTCGGGTGCGACTGTGGTACGAGTCGCGGGCCAAGCTGCACCCGGTGGTGGCGGGCGCGGTCCTGGGCGAGGCTGGCGAGACCCGGCCGGAGTTAGCCCGGGTGCCCGGATTGCCTGGGTACTACTACGAGCTCGAGGGCGCGCCGGCCGACGCGGCGCGCCTGCGCCCCTTGCTGGAGCCGGTGCTCAGCGAGTTTCTCACCAGCGAACGGGAGTCGCTGCGGCTGGCCCAGGAGCTGGCCGATCGGTACGCCGAGATCGAGCTGTTGTACAGCATCAGCGAAACGCTGGGGCAGGCGCGCCGGCTGGACGCCGCGGCGGAGCAGATCGTGCGCGAGGTGGGTCAGGTATTTGGCTGTCGCCGGGCCTCGATCCTGGTGTACGACCCTGGCGCCCGCCGGCTACGGCCGGTGGCGGGGTGGGGCCTTGACGTGAGCACCTTCCCGCCGGTGGCGGTGGACGATCCGTGCTCGGTGGCGGCGCAGGTCTTCCGCGAGGGGCGGATGATCGGGCACGATGCCACGGAGACGAGCCCGCTGCCGCCGGAGTGCTCTCCCGAACGGCAGTACCGCGGGGAGGCGTTCCTCTCGCTTCCGATCGTCTATCCCGAACCGGGCGGCGCGCCTCGACCCATCGGGGTGCTCAACCTGACCGAGCGCCAGGGCACCGACGCGTTCTCCGCTTCCGACAAGAAGCTGGTGGCTGCCATCGCCAATCAGATCGGCGCGGCCCTGGAGAACGCCCGCCTGGTGGAGCAGGACCTGGCGCGCCAGCGGCTGCAACGCGAGCTGGAGCTGGCCCGCGATCTCCAGCGCAAGCTCCTGGGGCCGCCCGCGTCGGATCACGCCGACGTCGCGGCCCGCTGCCTGCCCGCGGCGTCCGTGGGCGGCGATTTCTACCACGTCATCCGCCTGCACGACGACGCTCACGGCGTGATGCTGGGAGACGTGTCCTCCCACGGTTTCGCGGCCGCGCTGATCATGGCCCTGGTGCTCTCGGCGGCGGGCATTCACGCCGCCACCACCGAGGCGCCGGAGGAAGTGTTGCAGCGGCTCCGGGATTCGGTGGGGGGGGAGTTGGCAGAGACGGAGATGTATCTCTCGCTCTTCTACGGCGTGGCCGATCGGCGCGCCAGGCGCCTGCGCTACGCCAACGCGGGCCACCCGCACGCCTTCTGCATCGACAAGAACGGCGCCGTGCGCCGGCTGGAGGCGACCGCGCCGCCGCTGGGGCTCGCCCCCGAGCGCCGGATCGCCGCCGCCGAGATCCCCTGGAAGAAGGGCGACGTATTGCTGCTGTTCTCGGACGGCTTGCTGGAGGCGCGCTCCGGCGGCACGGTGGCCGGCGAGCGGGCCATCGTTCAGCTGGCGGCCACCCTGCGACAGCGCCCGGCTCAGGCGATCGTGGAGACGGTGCTGGCGCACGCCGGCTCCGAGCCGGCCGCCGACGACCGTACCATCCTCATCCTCAAGGGTTGAGTGGGCCGGCGCCTCGGCCAGCACTTCCTCGCGGATCCAGCCATCCTCGAACGGATCGTGGACGCCGTGGAGCCGCGGCCGAGCGACGTGGTGATCGAGATCGGACCGGGGCGGGGGACGCTTACCTACCGCCTTGCCCCGCGCGTCGGACGGGTGATCGCTATTGAGAAGGACGTTACGCTGGCGGACGCCCTTCGCGCGGACTGGTTAGCGGCCAGTGGTGAGCGGGGGGGCCGGGGAACGCACCAGCTGCGGGTCGTTCACGGGGACGCGCTTGAGATAGCCTGGGCCGGTCTGCTCGAAGCCAGCCCGGTTCTCTCCCTCTTACCGCTCACCGCTCACCGTTTCAAGGTTGTCGGCAACGTCCCTTACTACATCACCACGCCCCTGATCGAGAAGGCGCTCTCGCCTCCACCGCCCGAGCTGGTGGTCTTCCTGGTGCAGCGGGAAGTGGCCAACCGCCTGGCCGCCTCCCCGGGCTCAAAGGCGTACGGCGCGCTCTCCGCCGGCGTGCAGGCCCTGGCCTCGGTGGAGCGGCTCTTCACGGTGAGGAAGGGGGCGTTTCGGCCGCCGCCCCGGGTGGACTCGACGCTGGTGCGCCTTCGCCCGTTGGCGGAGCCGCTGGTGAGCGGGCCTGAGCGGGAGCCCTACCGGCGGTTTCTGGCCCAAGTCTTCTCGCAGCGCCGGAAGCAGTTGGGACGCGCCCTGAGGACCCTCACGGCCGCGAGGAAAGCCGCGGTGGAAGCCACGCTGGCCGACCTGGGGCTTGACCCCAGCACCCGCGCGGAACAGCTGGCGCCGCAGGCACTGGTGCGCCTGTTTCGCGTGGTGACACGTTGACGGGGGCCTGGCGGAGCCCCACATTGTGAAAAGGTTCACAATGGGCCGATGCAGAAAGTCGCCGAGTCGACTGTTCGCCGCCTGTCTTTTTACCTCCGCGTCCTCGAGGAATTCCAGCGCCAGGGGATGGCTACCGTCAGCTCCGAAGCGCTGGCCTCCCACGGGGGCACGACATCGGCCCAGGTGCGCAAGGACCTCTCCTTCTTCGGCTCGTTCGGCAAGCGCGGCCTGGGGTATGCGGTGCCGGAGCTGGTGGGCAAGCTGCGCGAGATCCTGGGGCTCAAGCGAAGCTATCGCGTCGTCGTCGTCGGGGCGGGGAAGATCGGCAGCGCGCTCGCGCAGTACGACGGCTTCGGGCATCGGGGCTTTCACGTGGCGGCCGTGTATGACACGGATCCTCGGAAGATCGGCGCCGACTGGAACGGCGTGGTGGTGCGGGACGTCCAGCACCTCGAACGGGACCTGGCGCGCACGCCCGTGGATATCGCCATTCTCGCGACGCCCGCGGCGGCCGCGCCGCAGGTTTCAGACCGCTTGGTCCGCGCCGGCATTCGGGCGATCCTCAATTTCGCGCCGGTGCAGCTGGACGTACCGGCGGGCGTGGTGGTGAAGAACGTGAACATGGCGATGGAGCTGGAGGCGCTGAGTTACGCGCTGCGGAACCGCTGACGCCTGACCGGCGGCGGTCAGGCGTCAGCGATTCGAGAGGCGCTGCCCTAGATTGGCCCCATGCCCGTACACGTCACCTCCGACATCGGCCCGCTCCGGAGCGTGCTGGTGCACGCGCCCGGCAGCGAGCTCCTGGCGGTCACCCCGGGCACCCGCGAGGACTACCTCTACGACGACATCATCAACCTGGAGACAGCCCAGCGGGAGCACCGGCGCCTGGTAGCCGTGCTGGAGCAGTTCGCCGAGGTGCTGGAAGTGCGCACGCTGCTGGCCGAGGTGCTGGAGCGGCGCGATGCCCGCGAGCTGCTGATCTCCCGCACCATGGACGTGGTGCCGTCGGATGCCCTGGCGCGACGGCTGGCCGAGGTGCCCGCCGACCAGCTGGTCTCGCTCTTGATCGAGGGGGCGGCCGAGGAGGCGGGCCCGATCGCCAAAGCGCTCAACCAGGTGGGGTTCGTCCTGCCGCCGCTGCCCAACCTCTTCTTCACCCGAGACGTGGGCATCGTGATCGGCGATCACGTGGTGATCGGCTCCATGCGCTACGGGGTGCGCTGGTCCGAGGAGCTGCTCATCAAGGCGCTGTTCAGGTATCACCCCGAGCTCACCAACGCGGGTATCCTGTACGACGGCTCGGAGGAGCGTCGCTCCAACTACACCCTGGAGGGAGGCGACGTGCACCCGCTGCGGCCCGACCTCCTGGTGCTGGGCTTCAGCGATCGCTCCAGTCCAGCGGCCCTGGACCAACTGTGCGAGCTGGTCTTCGCGCGGAGTCCGGTACGGGACGTGATCGTGGTGGTCATGCCCGGCGAGCGGACCGCCGTCCACCTGGACATGATCTTCACCCAGCTGGACCGCGAGCTGTGCGTCATCTATCCCCCGCACTTCGCAGGCGCCGAGCGCCTGGCCGTGCTGCACCGGCACAAGGGGGAGCAAGGGGTTCGGGAGATGCCCAACTTCTTCGCCGCGCTCCGGGCGGTGGATTGTCCCCTGGAGCCGATCTTCTGCGGCGGGCAGGAGCGGGCGCACCAGGAGCGCGAGCAGTGGGCCTCGGGCTGCAACTTGCTGACCCTGCGTCCGGGCCTGGCCCTGGCGTACGCCCGCAACCAGATGACGTTGCGCGAGCTGGAACGGGCCGGCTTTGCGGTGGTAGACGCCGCGGCGCTCTTGACGGGCGAGCGCGCCGTGAGCGAGCGCGAGCGGGCCGTCATCACGCTTGACGGCAGCGAATTGGTCCGGGGTGGCGGCGGGCCGCGCTGCATGACCCTGCCGCTGCGGCGGGATCCGCTCTGACGGAGCCCAACGAGGAGGCCGTCGTGGGCGATCCGAGGCGATCGCCGGCCCGGGAGGACGTCGAGCTCGCTCGCGCTCGGCGGAATTCGTCGGTGCTCGCCTGTCCTGAGGGCACGCTGGTTGATCGCGCCCTGGGGTATCTCGCGGCTGGGCCGCAGCACAGCGGGGCACTGGCCCGGGACGTACTCGGCATCCCCAACCTGTCGCCGGTCATCGCCGAGCGGTTGGCGGTAGCCCTCTTGGGCGCCGACCCGCGCGTCACCCGCCTGGACGATGGCCGGTGGATGGTGGTGCCGGCGGGAGCGACCTCGCCCACGCTCGACACCTGCAGCTTTGCCGTGGTGGACGTCGAGACCACCGGCGGCCGTCCGTCGCGGGGAGACCGGATCGTGGAGCTCGCCGTGGTGGTGGTGCGCGGCGGGACGATCGAGCCCGTGTTCGAGGCGCTGGTCAACCCTGGTCGCGGCATTCCGCCGTTCGTGGCGTCGCTCACCGGCATTAGCGAGAGTGCGGTCGCCGACCAGCCCGGCTTCGGTGAGATCGCGGATGATCTGCTCGCGGCGCTGGGCGGGCGCGTGTTCGTGGCCCACAACGCCCGCTTCGACTGGACGTTCATCTCGGCCGAGCTCAAGCGAACGCGGCACCGGGTGCTGAGCGGTCCCCGGGTATGCACCGTGCGCCTGGCCCGCCGGCTCATCCCCGAGCTTAAGTCGCGCGGCCTGGACCAGGTGACCGGGTTCTTCGGGATTCCCGTGACCCGCCGGCACCGGGCGGGAGGCGACGCGCTCGCCACGGCGGCGGTGTTGCTGAAGCTGCTGGATCTGGCTCAGGAGGCCGGCGCGCGCACGCTGGACGACCTGGCCGCGGTGACGAGACGGGCGCCCAAGAGGCGCACCGCGCTCCCCACCCAGGCGGACGATCTGTGGCCCTGGTAACCCGCTTCCGGGTGGGGAAGCTCGCCTGTCATGTGCTGGAAGGCGGCCGCCAGCGGCTGGACGGCGGCGCCATGTTCGGCGTGGTGCCCAAGCCGCTGTGGGAGCGGCGCATCGCTCCCGACGAGCGTAACCGCATTCCGCTGGCGCTGCGCTGCCTGCTGGTGGAGCACGACGACGGCCTGGTGTTGATCGACACCGGGCTCGGCAACAAGGAATCGGAGAAGTTCCGGGACATCTACGGGGTGGAGAACGCGGGCCGGACGGGGCCGACGCACCTCGAGGATGCGCTGGCGGAGGCCGGCTTCCGGCCGGAGGACGTGCGCTGGGTGATCAATACCCACCTGCATTTCGATCATGCCGGCGGGAACACGTATGTGGAGGGGGCGCGGGGGCCGCAGGAGCGGCAGCGAAACCGGGACCGAGGCCCCAACGACTCCATCGGCCCATCCGCCCATCCGCCTATCCGTCTGTCGTTCCCCAATGCCACCTACGTGGTGCAGCAGCGCGAGCTGGAGTTCGCGACCCACACCAACGAGCGCACCGCAGCGAGTTATCTGGCGCACAACTTCGCGCCGGTGGGTGCCGCCGGTCGCTGGCGGCTGGTCCACGGGGAGACCGAGCTTTTGCCCGGGATCCGGTTGGCGCCCACGCCGGGGCACGTGCCCTACCACCAATCGGTGGTCATCGCGCACGGTGGGGACCGGGCCTGTTTCCTGGGGGACCTGGTGCCTACCACGGCGCATCTCCCTCTCCCCTGGATCATGGGCTACGACCTGGAGCCGCTGGTGACGTTGGAGACCAAGCGGGCGCTCTTGTCCCGCGCGGAGGCGGACGGCTGGGTGCTGGTGTTCGAGCACGACCCGGTTCAGCCGATGGGGAGAGTGGTGCGGGAGGGCAAGTCGTTCGCGTTTGCGCCGCTTGACACTCTCTCCGGCGCGGACTAGCTTGGGGCCGACAACTCGTGGCAAGCAAGCGCCTTCCGCGCTTCACCCTCGAGCCCCCGGCAGGGTGCCGGAGTGGCGTATGGGTTTCCCAAGTACAGCTTGGCGCCTCAGGCGCGCCGGCTGCAAGCGGATTCCGGAGGGACGGGGTCCGCTTTTTCGTTCCTTGAGCCAAGGAGGAGGACGCACTGGCAGGACCAGATGAGCGACAAGCACCGCGCGTGCGGGTGAATCAGCAAATCCGCTTGAGTCCGGTGCGGCTGATCGCCGATGATGGCGAGCAGTTGGGGGTGGTACCGATCGATGAGGCCCTGCGGGCGGCGCAGGACCGCGGGCTGGACCTGGTGGAAGTAGCGCCGTTGGCACGGCCTCCGGTCGTCAAGATCATGGATTACGGCAAGTACCGCTTCGAGCAGGCCAAGGCGGCGCGGGCGGCCAAGAAGAAGCAGCACGTCATCCACATCAAGGAAGTGAAGTACCGGCCGGGGATCGACGAGCACGACTTCGAGTTCAAGACCCGGCACGCGCGGGAGTTCTTGAAGGACGGCAACAAGGTCAAGGTCACGATGATGTTCCGCGGCCGGCAGCTGGCGCATCCGGAGCTGGGGCAAGAGGTGCTGAACCGGGTGTGGGAGGCGCTCAAGGATGTGGCCAAGGTGGAGACCGAGGCCAAGCTGGACGGGCGGAACATGACGATGGTGCTGGCGCCCAGGTAGGCGGATAGAGCGGATAGGCGGATAGGCGGATAGAGGGTCATGCCCAGACAGAAATCCAAGAGGGCGGCGCGCAAGCGGTTCAGGCTGACCGCCAAGGGGCGCGTGCGGCGCATGCGGGCCAACAAGAGCCATATCCTGACCAAGAAGCCTCCCAAGCGGAAGCGGCGTCTGCGGCGTGCGTCCCTGGTCTCGCCGGCGGACGAGCGGCGGATTCGGCGCGTGCTGCTGGCCTAAGGAGCGCACCATGCCTAGAGTGAAAAGCAACGTCCCTCGCCTCAAGCGCAAGAAGAAGATCATGCGCTTGGCCAAGGGCGCGCGCGGCGGGCGGAGCAAACTCTTCAAGGCCGCCAAGGAGACGGTGGAGCGGGGCTGGCGCTACGCCTACCGTGACCGCCGGCAGAAGAAGCGCGAGTTCCGGCGCCTGTGGATCACCCGGATCAACGCCGCGGCACGGCTGCATCAGTTGTCCTACAATCGATTCATGGCCGGGCTCAAGCGGGCGGGCGTGGAGATCGACCGCAAGATGCTGGCCGATCTCGCCGTGCGTGACCCGGTCGCGTTCGGGGAGCTCGCGGAGGTCGCGCGACACAGCGCCTGAGCACCGCCCGCGGATGACCAGCCTCTCGCTGGAGCAAGCGCTTCGAGAGGTCGAGCGGGCCGCAGCCCGCGTGGCCACCGCGGACTCCTCGACCCTCGCCGCGCTGCGCACCGAGCTCCTGGGGCGCAAGGCCGGGAAGCTCACGCAGGTGCTCCGCTCGCTGGCCTCGCTCACGCCCGACCAACGGCGCGAGCTGGGGGCGCGCGCCAACCAGCTCAAACAGCAGCTGGAACAGGCGATCGCGGACCGCGAGGCCCAGCTGGCGGGAGCCGCGGCCCGAGGCGCCTGGATCGACCGTACCATGCCCGGGCGCCCGGTGTGGCGCGGCGCGCTGCATCCGGTCACCAGCGTGGTGGACGAGATCTGCGACATCTTCCGCGAGTTGGGGTTCACCCGCGTGGTGGGCCCCGAGATCGAGACCGAAGACTACAACTTCACCAAGCTCAACATCTCGCTCGATCATCCGGCGGCCGACGCTCAGGACACCTTCTACCTGGGTCCCGGGACGCTGCTCCGCACTCACACCTCGCCCATGCAGGCGCACGTCATGGAGCGGTATCCGCCACCCCTGCGCATCGTGGTCCCGGGGCAGGTATATCGCCGGGACACGTTCGATCCCTCCCACTCACCGGTCTTCGAGCAGATCGAAGGGCTGGTGGTAGACGAGGGCGTGAGCTTCGTGGACTTCAAGGCGGGCATCGACTTCTTCTTGAAGCGCTTCTTCGCCCGGGACACCGTGGTGCGGTTCCGTCCCTCGTTCTTCCCGTTCACGGAGCCGTCCGCGGACGTGGACGTGCAGTGCCAGATCTGCAAGGGCGGGGGCTGCGCCACCTGCAAGCGCACCGGCTTTCTGGAGATCATGGGCGCCGGGATGGTGCACCCGGCGGTGTTCGAGGCCTGCGGGCTGGACGCGGAGCGCTACACCGGGTACGCGTTCGGCATGGGGCCCCATCGGATCGCGATGCTGCGGCACGCCATTCCGGACATTCGGTTGCTCTGGAGCGGGGACATGCGGTTTCTGGATCAGTTCATCGAATGACTCGTTCGACCCGGCGTACCAGATCTTCGCCGCAGAGGGCGCAGAGCGGAACAGAGAGCATGCAGAGCGCCCTCTGCGGTCATCAGTTCCAGGGGGAGACCGGCATAACGCGATGAACGTCTCCCTCAACTGGTTGTCGGCTCTGTTGGGACGGAAGCTCGATCCCGAGGACGTGGCGCACCGGCTCGCCATGCTGGGGGCCGGCGTGGAAGCCGTGGAGCCGCTGCATCAGGAGCTGGGCGACGTGGTGGTGGGGCTGGTGGAGAAGGTGGACCGCCACCCCAACGCGGATCGCCTGTCGCTCTGCCTGGTAAACACGGGCGCGGGCCAGGTCGAGGTGGTCTGCGGCGCGCCCAACGTGAAAGCCGGCGCTAAGTACCCGTACGCCCCGGAGGGGGCCACCCTCCCCGGCGGACTCAAGCTCAGCGCCCGCAAGATCCGTGGCGTGCTCTCGCGCGGCATGCTGTGCTCGGCGCGGGAGCTGGGCCTGGGAAGCGACCACGAAGGCATCCTGGAGCTGGCCACGGACGCCGCGCCCGGCGTGCCCCTCCTGGAGGTACTGCCCGTGGCCGACACCCGGCTGGTTCTCGAGATCACCGCCAACCGGCCGGACCTGCTGGGGCACAAGGGCGTGGCGCGCGAGCTGGGCGCCGTCTACGGTCTGCCGGTCAAACTCCCGGACTTCCCTGGTGCTCCCGGGTTGGGGCTGGCGCCGCGTCGAGTGGAGCGCCGGGGCACGGTGGACGGCGTGGACGTCGTCATCGAGGATACTGAGGGGTGTCCGCGCTACCTTGCCGCCGTGGTGCGTGGCGTGCGGGTCGGCCCGTCACCCGCCTGGCTGGAGGCGCGGCTCCGCTCGGTGGGCGCTCGACCGATCAACAACGTGGTGGACGCCACCAACTACATCCTCTACGAGTTGAACCAGCCGCTGCACGCGTTCGACCTGGCCCAGCTCCGCGGAGGCCGGATCATCGTGCGCCAGGCACTGCCTGGCGAGCGGATCGTCACGCTGGACGGCGAGGCCCGCACCGTCGCGGGCCCGATGACGATGATCTGTGACGCCGAGGGACCCACGGCGGTGGCCGGCGTGATGGGTGGCCGGGAATCGCAAGTCTCCGAGCGCACCACCGACGTGCTGCTGGAGTGCGCCTATTTCGACCCCAAGCGGATCCGCGCTGCCCGCAAGGCCCTGCGCATGGACACGGAGGCGTCGTATCGCTTCGAGCGCGGCACCGATCTCTTGAGCATGGCCGACGTGGTCCGACGGGCCGTGGCCCTGATTCGCGCGGTGGCGGGGGGCGAAGAGCGCCAGGCGCCGGTGGACGTGTATCCCGAGCCGGTCCGCCCCCGGGTGGTTTTCGTCCGGCCGGAGCGGGTGCAACATCTCCTGGGCGTGGTGATCCCGACGGCGGAGATCGAACGACACCTGACCAGCGTCGGGTTCGTGGTCGCCCCCAAGGACGCCCGCCTGCACGTGCAGGTGCCGGGCTGGCGCCCGGACGTGACGCGAGAGGTGGATCTCATCGAAGAGGTGGCGCGCCTCAAAGGATACGATGCGTTCCCGGTCGAGCTCCGCCCCTTCCGCCCTTCCACGGTTCCCGACGATCCGGTGGAAGCGCTCAAGGCCAGACTGCGGCGAGCCCTCACCGGCATGGGGCTTCACGAGGCGCGCACCCTGCCGCTGATGCCGGCTGGGGACCAGCAGGCCGCGGTGACGATCCAGAATCCACTGTCCCAGGATCACTCGGCGCTGCGCCCGAGCCTGCTCCCGGGGCTGCTCCGCGCGGTGGAGCAAAACTGGTCGGTGCGGCAGCGTGACATCCGGTTGTTCGAGATCGGCGCCGCGTTCGGGCGGGCCGCGGGCGGGACCCTCCGCGAGCAGCTGCGGCTGGCAGCGGTCCTCTCCGGCGCTCGGGTGCCGCCTCACTGGTCCAATGGCTTTCGCCCCCCGGATTACGATGTGTGGGACCTGAAGGCTATGTTTGAAGAAGCCGCCAGGGTGGCGGGTCCCCCCGGCGAGGTCATCGAGACGGAAGACGGCTGGCTCTGGCGCGGCCCGGAGGGCGCTCAGGCGGGGTGGGCCGGCGCGCTGGCGGCAGACGGCCCCAAGTGGAGCGCGCCGGTGTACGGTTTCGAGCTGGACCTCGCGGTGGGGGAGCGTGCGGCGGTACAGTTCGCGGGGCTGCCCACGACCCCGGCGCTGGAGCGCGACCTGGCGCTGGTGCTCCCCGACGGGCTGGTCGCGCGCGACGTCGAGGCGGTGTTGCGGGAAGTCGGCGCGGCACTCCTGGAACGGGCGTGGGTGTTCGACGAGTTCCGTCACCCCGAGCTGGCCGGGCGCAGCGTGGCCTGGCGGCTGGTGTTCCGGGTCGCTGACCGCACGCTCCGGGATGACGAGGTGGATCCGGTGGTGCAGCGCATGATCGAGACGCTCAAGGAGCGGCTAGGTGTCGCACGACGAGAGGCCTGAGTTCCGGGCGCTGGAGGAGCTTCAGGAGGTGCTGCGCGGCGTCGCGGATGAGCTCGCCGGCTGGCGTCGGCGGGCACAGCGGGCGGAGGCCATGCTGGGCGAGGGCCGGGACACCGTCATCCAGCGGGAACGCCTGCTGGCGCTGGAAGCGGAGAACCGCGCGATGCAGGAGCGGCTGGCGGCGGCGCGGGCCCGGGTGGAGGAGCTGCTGAAACGACTCCAGTTCCTCGGGGACCAGATGGCGCTCGAGGAGCAGCCCCGGTGACGGAGGCCAAGACCGTCATCAAAGTGCGGATTGGCGGGGACGAGTACACGCTGCGGTCGGACCGGCCGGCCCACTACACCCAGGCGGTCGCGGAGCACGTGGATCGGACGTTGCGCGAAGTGCAGCAGGCGGGGTCGGCGGGGGTGGAGACCCACAAGGCTGCGATTCTGGCCGCGTTGGCCATCACGGACGAGCTGTTCCAGGCCCGCTCGGGCGAGCAGGAGATGGCCGAGCGGCTGAAGCGCCTTTCGGCCGAGCTGGCGCGGCTCCTGCCGCCCGCGAAGCGGACCTCGCGGGCCGCCGGGTCGGTTGCGGCGCGGGAAGACGGGTCGTAATATCTTTGAGCCACGCGCCCGCGCCCGGCGCGTGCTGAACGGCAAACGCGACGCCCGAGCATCTCCCAGCCCCCCTCTTCGGGCAGTCGCTGGAGCATAGATCTTTATGGTCATTGATCCCTTCCTCGCCATTGCTGCGATCGTGATCGGCGGCGCTACCGCCGGGGTGGCGTCGTACCTGGTGGGCCGGCGCGTGGAGCGCCGGCTGGCCGAGGCGGCGGGGCGGGCGGCGGAACAGCAAGCGGCGCGGGTGCTGGACGGCGCGCGGCGCGCGGCGGACGCCGCCAAGGCCGAGGCGATCCTGGCCGCGAAAGAGGAGATCATCAAGGCCCGCGAGCTCTGGGAGCAGGAAGCCCAGCGCCGGCGCCAGGAAGTGGAGCGGTTGGAGCGCCGGCTGGAAGAGCGCGAGACCCAGCTGGATCGCAAGGTGGCGGCGCTGGAGCGGCGCGAGCAGGAGGCGGAGAAACGGGACCGCTCCGTGGCCGAGCGGGAAAAGCACGTCCGCGCCACGGAAGACGAGCTGGCTCGGGCCCTCCAGACGCAGCGCGGCAAGCTGGAGCAGATCGCCGGCATGTCGGCCGGAGAGGCCAAGGCCGAGCTGCTCCGGACCATGGCGGATGAGGCCAAGGCGGAGGCCGCGGCGCTAGCCCGGGACATCAAGGAGGACGCCAAGCGGAACGCCGAGCGCGAGGCTCAGAAGATCGTGGCGCTGGCGGTGCAGCGGATCTCCCCCGAGATCACGGCCGAGACGTCGGTGTCGGCCGTGCCGCTCCCCAGTGACGACATGAAAGGCCGCATCATCGGGCGCGAGGGGCGGAACATCCGGGCCTTCGAGACCGCGACCGGCGCGGACGTCATCATCGACGACACCCCGGACACCGTGATCGTCTCCTGCTTCGACCCGGTGCGCCGGGAGGTGGCGCGCCTGGCCCTGGAGCAACTCATCCAGGACGGCCGGATTCACCCGGGCCGCATCGAAGAGATCGTCGCCAAGGTGAAGAAGGAGGTGGACACCAGCATCGTCGAGGCGGGCGAGCAGGCGACCTACGAGCTTTCCATTCACGGCATGCATCCCGAGTTGATGAAGCTGGTCGGGAGCATGAAGTACCGGACGTCGTACGGCCAGAACATGTACTACCACTCGAAGGAAGTGGCCTGGCTGGCGGGGATCATGGCGGCCGAATTGGGCCTGGACGTGCACCTGGCCCGGCGCGGCGGCCTGCTGCACGACGTGGGCAAGGTCCTGAGTCACGTGCAGGACGGCACCCACGTGCAGCTCGGCGTGGAGGTGGCCACCAAGTACGGCGAGCACCCGGTGGTGATCAACTGCATCGCCGCCCACCACGACGACGTGCCCCACGAATCGCCCATCTCGGTGCTGGTGCAGGCGGCGGACGCCGCCAGCGGCTCCCGTCCGGGCGCCCGCCGCGAGGCGTTCGAGACCTACGTGAAGCGACTCACTCGGCTGGAGGAGATCGCCACCGGCTTCGAGGGGGTGGAGAAGGCCTTCGCCATCCAGGCCGGGCGGGAGCTTCGGATCGCGGTGCTCCCCGACGCGGTGGACGACGCCAAAGCGGTGCAGCTGGCGGACGACATCGCCCGCCGGATCGAGGGCGAGCTGCAGTACCCAGGACAGATCCGAGTCGTGGTGATTCGGGAGACCAGGGCGGTGAACGTTGCCCGCTAAGATCATTGATGGAAACGCGGTGGCGCGTGCCATGCGTGCCGATCTCTTGCCCCAGATCGCCGAGCTCAAGGAGCGCGGCGTCACCCCGGGGCTCGCCGTGATCCTGGTGGGCGAGAACCCCGCCAGTCAGGTCTACGTGCGGATGAAGGGGAAGGCCTGTGAGGAAGCCGGCATGCGGAGCGAGACCATCCGCCTGCCGGACACCACTCCGGAGGCCGAGCTGCTGGCCCGGATCGACAAGCTCAACGCGGATCCGTGCGTTCACGGTATTCTGGTCCAGCTGCCGCTTCCGAAGCACATCAACAGCAGCCGCGTCCTGCATCGGATTCTCCCTCACAAAGACGTGGACGGCTTCCACCCGGAGAACGTGGGCAAAGTTGCCTCGGGTGACCCGACCGGGTTTCGTCCCGCGACGCCGTACGGGGTGCAGCAGCTCCTGGTGCGGAGCGGCATCGAGACCAAGGGCGCGCACGCGGTGATCGTGGGCCGGTCCAATATCGTGGGCCGGCCCATGGCGGCGCTGCTGCTCCAGGACGGGCCGGGCGGGAACGCCACGGTCACGGTGTGCCACTCCCGCACGCGGGACCTCCCGTCGGTCACCCGGCTGGCGGACATTCTGATCGTCGCCATGGGCAAGCCCCGCTTCGTCGCCGCCGACATGATCCGGCCCGGGGCGGTGGTGATCGATGTCGGTGTCAATCGGGTGGATGACCCCGCGGAAAAGAAAGGCTATCGGCTGGTGGGAGATGTAGACTTCGAGCCCGCCGCGAAGATCGCCTCGGCCATCACGCCGGTCCCCGGCGGCGTGGGACCCATGACCATCACGATGCTCCTCTACAACACGGTGCAGGCCGCGCGGCAGTGAAGGCGCCCGACCTGTTCGTCTCGGCGGGTCCGGGTCCCGGGGATCGGGCCTGGACCGTGGCCGATGTGACTCGGCGGGCGCGGCAATTGATCGAGGGCGGATTCACCCGGCTGTGGGTGCGCGGCGAGGTCACCGGCTTCAAGGCCTACCGGAGCGGGCACTGGTACTTCACGTTGCGGGACCAGCAGGCGCAGGTGCGTTGCGTCATGTGGCGCAGCGACAACCTGGGCCACGCGGCGCCTGCCGAGGGGACCCAGGTCTTCGTCGAGGCGCAGCCCACGGTCTGGGACGAGCGGGGCGAGTTCCGGCTCACGGTCCGCCAGCTGGTTCCCATGGACGCCACCGGCCCCTGGCAGCGCCGGCTGGAGCAGGCGAAAGCCGCGCTGGAGCGGGATGGGCTGCTGGACCCCAGCCGCAAGCGCCCACTGCCGGCGTTCCCGTCCTGCGTGGGCGTCGTGACCAGCCCCGACGGGGCCGCCCTGCGCGACATGGTCTCGGTGTTGCGGCGACGCTGGCCCGCGGTGGAGGTCCTGTTGGTGCCGGCACGGGTGCAAGGGGAAGGGGCGGAAGGCGAGCTGTTGCAGGCCTTGGCACGGGTGAACCGGCTGCCGCAGGTGGACGTGGTGATCGTAGGGCGGGGCGGCGGCGCGCGCGAGGACCTCTGGGTCTTCAACGCCGAGCGCGTGGCGCGGGCGGTGGCGGCCCAACGCGCCCCCACCATCTCGGCCGTGGGGCACGAGACGGACGTGACCCTGACCGACCTGGTGGCCGATCACCGCGCGCCCACTCCGTCCGCGGCAGCGGAGGCCGCGGTACCGGACCGCGCAGCCGTGGCGCAGCTGGTGGCGACCCTGGCGCGGCGTCTGGGCCACGGGCTGTCCCGCCGCACGGCGCTCGGCCGTGAGCGGCTGGACCGGACCGGCGACCGGCTGGAGGCCGCCATGCGCTGGCAGCTGGACGATCGGGCCAACCGGCTGGGCCGGCTGGCCGCGGGGCTCGACGCCCTGAGCCCGCTCAAGGTGCTGCAGCGGGGCTACGCCGTGGCGCGCGATGAGCAAGGCGGCGTCATGAAGCGCGTGGCCCAGTTCGGGCCGGGCACGCCGTTCCGTCTCACGGTATCTGATGGCGACGTGCGGGCGAGGGCGGCGGGATCCCAGCCAGGCGGCCATTCATGAGGGTCTACCGCTGCGTCTTCTCTGTCCTCTGTGGTGATCGGTTAATCAATGAACCCTGGAGTCTCCGCCGTGAATAGCTCCCCGGCGCGGTGACATGGCATCATTCAAAGAGGAGTTGGAGCGGCTGGAGGCGATCGTACGAGCCCTGGAGCAGGACGATCTCGACCTCGACCGCGCGCTGCACTTGTTCGAGGAAGGGGTAGCTTGCCTCAAGACGGCGCGCGAGTTGCTGCAACAATCGGAACTTACGGTCAAGCGAGTGCTGGAGGCCGCCGACGGAACGCTCCGCACCAGCCGCACCGATCTCTGAGACCCCGCTCGGCGCCTTCCTGAGCCAGGCCCGGGCCGCGGTCGAACGGGTGATCGCGGAGTGGGGAGGGCGCGTCCGGGCCGAGGACCCCAGGATCGGGCCGGCCATCGCCTACGCGCTGGAGTCTCCCGGGAAACGCCTGCGTCCCGCCCTGGTCATGGCGGTCTATCGCGCGCTCGGCGGGACCGGGGACGTCGCCCCCCTGGCGGCGGCGGTCGAGGTGGTGCACTGCTATTCCCTGGTCCACGACGACCTCCCGTGTATGGACGACGACGACCTGCGGCGCGGGCGCCCTACCACGCACCGCCGGTTTGGCGTGGACCTGGCCACCGAGGCCGGCTATCGCATGATCCCGCTGGCGGGTCGGGTGCTCGCCGCCGGCGCCGAGCGGCTGGGCCTTCCGCGGGGCGTGCTGGGGGCCATGGCGGCGGAGCTGTTCGGCGCCGCCGGGGCCCGCGGGATGATCGGCGGACAGTTGCTGGACCTGGAAGCCGAGGGGCGGAATCTCTCGCGGGACGAGCTGGAACGGATGCACCGGGCCAAGACCGGGGCGCTGATCGCCGCCAGCGCCGTTTTGGGAGCCCGGGCCGCTGGTGCGGACGAGGAGCGGGTGGCCGCGCTCCGGGAGTACGGCCGGGAGATCGGCCTCGCCTTTCAGATCGCCGACGACCTGCTGGACGCGAGCAGCAGCTCGGCCGAGTTGGGGAAGACGGCCGGGAAGGACGCCCGCCAGCACAAGGCCACCTTCGCCACCGCCCTCGGGCCCGACGCGGCGCGGGCCGAGGCCGCTGGCCACGTGGCGCGCGCGGTAGACCACCTGCGGCGGGCCCGAGTAGATTCCCCCCTACTCGTGGATCTCGCCTACTTCATGGTCGAGCGGAGGTCGTAATCCGTATGGGCTTGCTCGAATCCATACGCGGCCCGGCGGACGTGCGCCGGCTGGCGCGCCCCGAGCTGCCGCAACTCGCGGACGAGGTCCGCCAGCGCCTGATCGAGGTGGTTTCGCAGACCGGCGGTCACATCGGGGCCGGGCTGGGCGTGGTGGAGCTGACCGTGGCGCTGGTCTACGCCTTCGACACCCCGCGCGACCGGATCGTGTGGGACGTGGGGCACCAGGGCTACCCCTGGAAGATCTTGACCGGCCGGAACGACCGGCTCCCTACCCTGCGACAGCAGGGCGGCCTGTCAGGGTTCTTGCGGCGCGACGAGAGCGAGCACGACATCTTCGGCGCCGGCCACGCGGGCACCGCCGTCTCGGCGGCGCTGGGCATGGCCACCGCCCGCGATTTGGCGGGCGACCACTACCACGTGGTGGCGGTGGTGGGGGACGGGGCGCTCACCTGCGGCCTGCCGTACGAAGGGATGAACAACGCGGGGCACTCCGACCGCGACATCATCCTGATCCTCAACGACAACGGCATGTCCATCGCGCCCAACGTGGGCGCCATCAACAAGTACCTGGGCTCGATCATCGCCAGCCCCGCCGCTAACCGGGTGCGCGAGCGGGTGAAGCACCTGATCGAGAAGGCCTCCCGCGTGGTGGGCGGGGCGCACATGGTCGAGTTCGCCAAGACGCTGGAGGAGAGCATCAAGAACCTCTGGTCGCCGGGCATGCTCTTCGAGGAGCTGGGCTTCCGTTACTTCGGGCCGATCAACGGACACAACATCGAGGCCATGCTCAAGGCCTTCGACCTGGTGAGGACGCTGAAGGGGCCCCGCGTGGTCCACGTGATCACCGAGAAGGGCAAGGGCTTTCCGCTCAAGGAGCCGGACCTCGAGAAATTTCACGCCCGCAGCCCGTACGACCCGGTGACCGGCGTCCTGCGGCCGGCCGGCAACGGGCCGCCGGCCTGGACCAAGGTGTTCGGCGAGGCGTTGACCCAGCTGGCGGGCGAGCATCCCGAGATCGTGGCGATCACGGCCGCCATGCCCTCCGGAACCGGGACCAACGTCTTCCAGAAAAGGTGGCCCGAGCGGTTCTTCGACGTGGGGATCGCGGAAGCGCACGCGGTGACCTTCGCGGCCGGCCTCAGCGTCGGGGGGTTCCGGCCGGTGGTCGCCATCTACTCCACGTTCCTCCAGCGCGCCTACGACAGCATCATCCACGACGTGGCGATCCAGAAGCTCCCCGTGATCTTTTGCCTGGATCGCGCCGGCATGGTGGGGGCGGACGGACAGACCCACATGGGGTTATACGATCTGGCCTATTTGTCGGCCGTGCCCCACATGACGGTGACGCAGCCCAAAGACGCAGCCGAGCTCATCGGGCTGCTGCGCTGCGCGCTGGCGCATCGGGAGGGCCCGTTCGCCATCCGCTACCCGCGGGATAATGTCCCGGCCCCGGCACCCGCCGCCTCCGCCGTGCCGGCGGTCCCGTATGGGACCTGGGAGGTGCTGCGACCCGGCAAGGACTGCGCCATTCTCGCCGTCGGCGTGATGTCCTATCCCGGGCTGGAGGCCGCGGAGTTGCTGGCGCGTGACGGCTTCGACGTGAGCGTGGTCAATTGCCGCTTCGTGAAGCCGCTGGACCACGCCATGCTCAAGAGCCTGGTGGCGGACCATCGGCTGCTGGTCACGGTGGAAGACGGCACCATGGTCAACGGGTTTGGCGCCCAGGTGGCTGCGGCGGTGGAGGAAACGGCGCCCGAGGTTCGGGTGGTGGTGATGGGTGCGCCGGACCGCACCTTTGAGCACGCTTCCCGCCAGCAGCAGCTGGCGGAGGCGGGGCTCAGCGGCACGGGGATCGCGGCCAAAGTGCGGGCCTGGGCCTCCGAGGAAAGCCTGTCGGTCCGATGAACGTCGGCGTGGTTGGGAACCCGCGGTACTCGGACCTCCGCGGGCTCCTCGCGCGCCTGGCCCAGGCGGCCCAACGCCACCGCTTCACCCTCTTCTCCGAGCCCGAGCTGGCCGAGCTCTGGCCCCAACCCGTCGCCCGGCTGGCGGACGGGGAACAGCTCGATCTCCTGATCACCTTCGGGGGCGACGGCACCCTGCTTCGCGGCGCCCGGCTGCTGGGCGCGCGGGAGGCGCCCATCCTGGGCGTCAACCTGGGGCGCATGGGATTCCTCACGACGGCCACCGCGGAGACGCTGGACGAGGCGCTGGCCGCCGCGGCCTCGGGGCGCTACGAGGTGGAAACGCGGTGCGCCTTGGAGAGCCGGATCGCGGCCCCGGATGGCGCCGAGCGAGCGGGGCCGCTGGCGCTCAACGACGTCGTCTTGCACAAAGGGGGCGTGGCCCGGGTCATCGGCCTCCGGGTGCTGCTCAAGGCCGAGGAGATCGGCCGCTACAGCGCAGACGGGATCATCGTGGCCACCCCCACGGGGTCCACGGCCTACTCGCTGAGCGCCGGCGGACCGGTGGTGCTGCCCGGGGTGGACGCGTTGGTGATCACGCCCATCTGCCCCCACACCCTGGCGGTACGCCCCATCGTGGTGCCGGGGGACTCGGAGGTGACGATCGAGCAGGTGCCGCCGGTGGGCGACGAGGTGTTGGTCTCCTACGACGGCCAGGTGGGCACCACCCTCAAGGCCAGCGACCGGGTGTTGGTCTGGCGGAGCCGGTCCGCCGTTCGTTTGATACGGCTCGAAAAAGAAGGATTCTTCGCGCGGATGCGGCGCAAGTTACAATGGGGAGACTTGAGCGACCGCGAGCGGAGCTAGTGCGTAGGGGGAACGTGCAGACATGCGCCCCTTCGGGCGCTGGCAGTGCTTGCACCCGCCCTTGTCCCTCGGGCAATGCCTGCCGCACTGACACGCCTTCAGGGGCCATGGCTGCACGTTTCCCATGAGTCCAGGTCCCTTTACTGGCACGCCGTCGGTCTGAGCTGGTATGCTGACTGAGCTGCGCGTCCGCGACCTCGCGGTGATCGCCGACGTCACGTTGAAGCTCAAGGCCGGGCTCAACGTGCTGACCGGCGAGACCGGGGCGGGGAAGTCCATGCTGGTGGATGCGCTGGCCCTGCTGCTGGGCGAGCGGGCCAGCGCGGACATCGTGCGCCCCGGAGCTCCGCGGACCGTCGTGGAGGCCGCGTTTGACCTCTCTGCCCCTCCCACCCCTCCTGCCGCTTCTGCCGCCTCTGCCGCTCAGCAGCTTGGAATCGACCTTGACGACGATCAGCTAGTAGTCCGCAGAGACATCAACGCCGAGGGCCGGAACCGTGCCTGGGCCAACGGCTCGCCCGCTACAGTGGGGGCGCTGGCGACCCTGGGCCAATTGCTGGTGGACCTCCACGGCCAGCACCAGGCCCAGTCGCTCCTCAAGCCGGGGGAGCAGCGGGACATCCTGGACGCCTTCGGCGACGCCCAGCCGGAACGCGAGGCCGTGGCGCGGGCGTATGCCCAAGCCGCCGAGCTGCGAGACCAGGAGCGGCAGCTGGCGCAGAAGTTGGATGAGGTCAAGCGCCGGGCCGACTACTTGCGCCATGTGGTGCAGGAGATTGCGGCGTCCCAGCCCACGGTTGGCGAAGACGAGCATCTCGCCATTGAAGCCAAGCGGTTGTCCAATGTCGAGGAGCTTACCCGGTTGGCGGAGCGGCTGGCTGGGCTGCTGGACGGCGAGCAGGGCGCCGCGCTGGACGCGCTGGCGCAGGCCTCGCGCGCGCTGGATCAGCTGGAACGGATTGACGCCAGCGTGGCGCCTTGGCGCGAGTTGCTGGACCAGGCGTACGCCGGTGCCGAGGAGCTGGCCCGGGTGGTACGGGGGTACGCCTCCGAGATCGAGATGGACCCGGGCCGGCTGGAAGTGGTGGAGCGGCGAAGGGACGTCTTATACCGATTGACGCAGAAGTACGGGCCCACCATCCACGACGTCATTCGGTTCGGCGAGGAGGCCCAGCGCGAGCTATCGCTCTTGGATACCGCAGACGACGACTTGAGGGCGCTCGCGGAGCGGCGGGCCGCGGCGGAGGCGGCGCTGGAAGAGGCGAGCCGCGCGCTCACCGCCAAGCGGAAAAAGGCCGGGGGCAAGTTGGCCCGGGCGGTTGAAGAGCTGTTGCCGGGATTGGGGATGCCGGGCGGGAAGTTCGCGGTGCAGATCACGCCGGCCTTGGGCGTCACGCAGGCGGGAGCGGACGACGTCGTTTTCCTGGTGCAGCTCAACGTGGGGCTCGAGGCCCGGCCCCTGGCTCAGGTGGCGTCCGGCGGAGAGCTCTCCCGTATCATGCTGGCGCTCAAGGTGGTCCTGGCCCGCCACGACAAGGTGCCCACCCTGGTGTTCGACGAGGTGGACCAGGGAATCGGCGGCGAGGTAGCACTCCAGGTGGGCGAGGCGCTGAGCCAGGTGGCCGAGTCGCGCCAGGTGTTGGTGATTACGCACCTTCCCCAGATCGCCGCTCAGGCGGGGCATCATCTGGTGGTGAGCAAACGGCCCAAGGGCGGCATCGCCACGGCGGACGTGCGGGTGGTGAGCGGCGAGGAGCGGGTCGACGAGATCGCGCGCATGCTGGGCGGCGCGGGCGATCCCGTGGCCAGACGTCACGCTACGGAGCTCCTGAAGAAGGGTCTGAAGCCGGTTAATGTGGGAGGGTAGAGCGGATAGGCGGATAGAGCGGATAGAGCGGATAGAGGGGGATCAGCGGCGCATCGAGCGAAGCAGGCCGAGAGTCGTCTTGCTCGCTTCCAGGTAGACTGTGCGAAGCCGCTCGTAACCGGCGAGATCGAGGCACTTCAGGTCCCTGCTGAGCAGCAACAGCGCATCCAGCTCGGCCAGGGAGCCCAACGCTATCCCAGCGAAGCGCATCAGCTCTTTCGAGCCCTTGCGAGCGCATCCCTCCGCGAGGTCTATCCGCCTATCCTCCCAAACACCTTGGCGTGAAACCGCAGGTACAGGTGCAGCACCGTGCCCTTCGGCACCAACCCGCCTGAGCCCGAAAACGCCGCCTGGTAGCTCAAGCCCGCCTCCACCGGCAGGGCCGTCAAGGTCCCCGTCGTGTCCCGCTGGGGACGCGTTGCACGGTAGGCAATCCCGCCGCCCAGGCTGAGCGACCGGCCGCCTGAACCCCGCGCGAGGTCCTCGGCCTCCGGCGTCCCCGGCAGTGGGGCCACGCCGGCGGAGAGCGCGTAGGAATCGGCCGCTTTGCGGAAGTAGTACGCCGATCCGTAGACCTGGAACCCCTCGCTCAGCCGGAGCGCGGGGAATACCGCGGCGTGGAACGCGTCCCCCAGCCGCCGATCGGTGAGGTACCGATACGCCGCGGGGGCGATCGGTCGTTCGGGGGGAGCCCAGCGCATAGAGAGTTGGTCGGCGAACTGGTGGGTGTACGTCGCCGATCCCGAAATCCCCAGCCTGCCCGGCTCCCAGGCCACCTCGATCCCGGCTTCCAGATCCAGCTGCTGATCGCCCGTTCCCAGGTTGAACACGTGGGTAGGCCGTTGACGGTATCCCGTGGGGAGGCGCACGCCGGTGGTGAGCACGGCCCGAAGCCTCGTGCCCCGCAGCACACCGACGCGAGCGAACGCTTCGATGTCTCCCAGCCGGTAGATCCGCTTCGGGGTGGCCAGCGGTAGCAGCTCATAGCCGAAGGCGGAGTCCGTGATCACGGTCTGCACGTCGGCGCTATCGAGCCGGGCCGTCGGCAGCGGCAGCGTGGCGCTCACGGTACCCGCACCGAACGCCGCCAGCGAGTCCGCCACCGCCCTGATCTCGGCGCGGATCGCGATGCCGGCCGCCGAGGTCGCCAACGGAGCCGCCGGCGGCAGAGCGTCGCCCGGCGTACCGGTCAGAATCACGAGATCGCTCAAGAGCCGGGTGGCGCGTGCCAGCAGCGCATTGGCTGCGGTGCACTGGGGGCTGGACGGGCAGCCATAGGCCCCCTGCCCGATCTGTGTTTGAAGCGACGACATGGCGGCGCCGAGTTGCGACAGCAGCGCCAGGATCTCCGCCGCCCCCGCGGCGTTGCCCGCGGCGGCCGCCGCCTGGTTGAAGCCCACGTTGGCCTGGCTCGTGTCCACCGCCAGCACCCCCTGCACCCTGGTCTTCACCAGCGGCACCCGCACGCCGAGTGTGAGCCAATCTGTGACGCCCAGCGAAAAATCGAACGGGAACCGGCGCACGTCCGCGTCCAGCGGGAGGCTCACCTTCCCGAGATTCATGCGATAGGTGTTATCCCCGGTAATGCTGCGGACCGCCTGCTCGGCTGCGGCCAGCGACGGCAAGAGGTTGGCGCCCGCCGTATCAGGAGACAGGTAGCGGCCCAGCGGCTCAACGGTTCCGGCGCTGTCGAAACGGGTGTCGTAGTGCGCGTAGCTGGGGAGAAACCCGAATTGGAACATCCCGCGAGGCAGGACCCGCGCATCCACGTACGTGATCGGAAAGGTGCTCCATTGGGGGAACTGACCGGCGCACGGCGCGGCGCCTCCTGCGTTGAGGAGCGCCGCAAGCAACCCAGTTGTGCAGGCGGTGCGGGCCGGGTGGGGGAACATGGTCGCGGGAATCTAGAGGCACGGCGCCGTTGCGACCAAGGGCGCCGCTTACGGCGTCCAGTGAGCGCCGGTACTATTGCGGCATCCGTCAACCAGGTCGAGAGCACTCATGAGGCGACCAATGCTGCTCCTGATGCTGGGGCTCGGCGTGCCACTCCACGTGGCCGCGTCCCAGACGCTGATCCTCCGACACGTGAACGTGGTCGATCCGACGCAGCCTCAACCCATCCGCGATGCCACGGTCATCATGGTGGGCGGCATGATCGACCGCGTCGCTGCCGGGCCGGTGCAGGAGCCGCCCGGCGCCCAGGTCCTGGACCTCGGCGGGAAGTACTTGCTCCCCGGATTCGTGGACGCCCACGTGCACATCGCCACCCTCGAGGCGGCTCGGCGGGCCCTGACGTCCGGGGTCACCACCGCCCGAAGCATGGGCGTTGGCAACTTCGCAGACGTGGGGCTGCGGGAGCTGGCTGCCAAGGGGCTGGTGGACGCTCCGGAGATCGTGGCCGCAGGCTATCACGTGCGGCCCCAGCCCGACCCGGCCCTTTTCATGGACCATCCCGAGTTGGGAGACCTGATGAAAGCCCCGCTGCACGGCGCGGACCCTCTGCGGCGGGTGGTGCGGGTGTTGCTCCAGCACCGGGTGCAAGTGATCAAGGTCCTGGCCACCGAACGGGCGGGCACGCCGGAGACGGACCCGCGGAAGCAGGTGTATTCCGAGGCCGAGCTGCGCGCCGTGGTGGAGGAGGCCCAAACGGGGAACATCCCGGTGGCGGCCCACGCGCACGGGGACGAGGGCGGTCGTGCCGCCGTGCTTGCCGGCGTGCGGAGCATCGAGCACGGGACGTTCCTGAGCGACTCCACCCTGGCCCTCATGGCGCGGCGGGGAACCTTCCTCGATCCCACCGTCGCGATCCAGAGCGATCTGCTGGAGCCGGGAGGAGACTATGACAACGCCGGGCTCAAGGTCCGCGGCCGGTTCATGGTGCCGAGGGCACGCCAGATGGTGGCCAGTGCCCACAGGCTCGGCGTCAAGATCGTCGCCGGTACGGACACCGGATATGGACCGAACAGCGTCACCCGCATGAGCCACGAGCTGGAAGAGCTGGTGAGTTGTGGACTGCCTCCGCCGGAGGCGCTTCGGGCGGCCACCGCGCTCGGCGCCGAGTTGCTGGGCGTACAGGGTCGCACCGGGCGCATCACCCAGGGCCTGGAGGCGGACTTGATCGTGGTGGAACGGAATCCCCTTGAGGACATCCGGACGACGGCCGACGTGCTGCTCGTGGTGAACAACGGCAAGGTCGTCGTCAACCGCCTGACCTGGTGACCGAGACAAGGAAAAGGGAACGGAGAAGGGGGAGAGAGAAAAGGTGAAACGGTGGCTCCTCTCCGTGCTGCTTGGCGTGGCGTCGGCTTGCGCCGGTCCTCCGTCCGGAACCAAGCCCTACGACCTCCTGATCTCCGGAGGCACAGTGGTGGATGGCACCGGCGGGCCGCGATTTCGGGCGGATGTAGCGGTGCGGGGGGACCGGATCGTGGGGGTGAGTCGTGAGGGCATCCCCGCCGAGTCGGCTGCAGTGGTGCTGGATGCCGAAGGGCTGATCGTCGCTCCCGGGTTCTGGGACAACCACGCCCACATCGCCACCACCATTCACGAACATCCCCTGGCCGAGAACTTCATCCGCCAGGGCATCACCACCATCAGCGCGAGCCTGCACAGCGGGGCCCAGCCGTATCCGTTGGAGCAGTACGCCGGCTCACTGCGGATCGCCCCCAACGTGGGCTTCTTCGCGGGACACTGGTGGGTGCGGCGCCAGGTCATCGGCATGGCGAACCGGGATCCCACGCCGGCCGAGCTGGAGCGCATGAGGGCGCTGGTGGAGGAGACCATGCGGGCCGGCGCGCTCGGACTCTCCACCGGGTTGCTCTACGTACCGGCCAATTACGCCAAGACCGAGGAGATCATCGAGCTGGCCAAGGTCGCGTCTCGTCACGGCGGGATCTACGTCACCCATATGCGGGATGAAGGGCGGGGCTTGATCAACTCGGTGGCCGAGACCATCCGCATTGCGGCGGAAGCCGGGATTCCGGCGCAGATCAACCATCACAAGGCGGTGGGCGCCAGTCAGTGGGGCTGGAGCGTTCGGACGCTGGCCATGATCGACTCGGCGCGGGCCGCGGGCCTGGACGTCAAGCACGATCTATACCCCTACACCGCCTCGAGCACCGGCTCCAGCATCCTGTTCCCGCCCTGGGCCCTGGCCGGGGGCCAAGATTCCCTGGTGGCCCGGCTCAACCATCCTACGATCCGCCGTACCATCGAACGCGAGATGGTCCCGCTCATGGAGGAGGAGCGCGGTGGGGGCGATCTTTCGCAGATTCAGTTCCGCGTGGTGCCCTCGGACCGCCGCTACGACGGGAAGACGCTGGCGGACCTGGCGCGCGACCGCCGGCTGCCCATGACCACCGAGACCGGCATCCAGCTGGTGATTGAGCTACAGAAGCAGGGCGGCTTCAGCGCCATCTACCACAGCATCGACGAAGCCGACGTGCAGCGGATCCTGCGGCACCCATGGGCCATGTTCGAGACCGACGGCGATCCGGTGGAGATCGGCGTCGGGTTCCCCCATCCGCGGAGTTACGGCACCTTCCCACGGATCCTCGCGCGGTACGTGCGGGAGCTGGGCGTGCTGACGCTGGAAGAGGCCATCAAGAAGATGACCTCGATGCCGGCGGAGCAGCTGGGTCAGGCGGAGCGGGGAACGATCCGAGAAGGGCAGTACGCTGATCTCACGGTGTTCGACGCCACCCGGGTGCAGGATCGCGCCAGCTACACGGATCCGCACCGGTACTCGGTAGGGATCCGGCACGTGATCGTGAACGGGACGCCGGTGATCCGGGACGGCGCCTTGACGGGCGAGCGGCCGGGCCGGTGGTTGAAAGGGCCGGCGCGGCGGCCGGCGAGCTAGCGCCCTTTGAGCAGTTGCTCGACGGTGGCGAGCAGGGTTTTCTTCTCCAGCGGCTTCGTCAGCGTGGCCTGGGCACCCACGCCGGCCGCGATCTTGAGCACGTCCTCTTGGCCCAGGTGCCCGCCGCCGGACACCGCGATGATCCGGACATCCGGGAACTCCTGCCGCAGCCGGATGATCGCCTCGACCCCGTCCATATCCGGCATGTAGAGATCGGCCAGCACCAGGTCGCTGGGCCGGGCGCGATACGCCTCGATGGCCTGCCGCCCGTCGGCCGCCTCTTCCACGGTGTGGCCGGCTCCCGTGAGCATGCGCGAGACGATACGCCGGACGTCCGCCTCGTCGTCGACCACCAGGATGTGGGCCATGGCGACCTCAACCTCCCCGCTCGGCCACGCCGCGCACCGTAGCCACCAGATCCCTGAGGTCCACCGGCTTGCGCAGGACTGGGCGTCCGGTCCGCTTGAGGAACGGGCCCACCTCGTCCTGCTCGGTCCAACCGGTGGCGAACACCACGCGCTCTGCCATCTGGGGGTAGTCCTTCAGCACCTCGTCATAAAAGGTCTTCCCCTCGAGAAACGGCATGTGGACGTCGCACACGATGGCACGGTACTGATGTTCGTGTAACTCGGCGAACGCGGCCAAACCGTTCTCCACCGCGGTCACCATGTAACCCGCCCGCTCCAGCGCGCGCGTGAACGTGCGCCGCACGTCCAGGTCGTCGTCAACGATCAGAATGTCCACGCGCTCGTCATCCGGTGGTAAACGGGGCGGTGGAGTCCCAGCACTCCTGCTGGATGCGCTCGACCTTGGGCTTGGATGCCAGGAACGCCGCCACGACCTCCGGGTCGAAATGCCGCCCCGCTTGTGTCTCAACCATGTCGTAGGCGGTCTGGTTAGGCAATGCGTCGCGATAATGACGGTGGTTGGTTAGGGCATCGAACACGTCGGCCACGGCGCAGATGCGTCCCCCCAGCGGTATCGCGTCGCCGCGCAAGCCGTTGGGGTAGCCGCTGCCGTCCCATTTCTCGTGATGGGACAGCGCGATCTCCTCACCGGCCTGGAGCACGTCGGAAGGTGAGCCATGGAGAATCCGTGCGCCCATGGCGGTGTGCCGCTTCATGATCTCCCATTCGTCGGGCGTGAGCTGGCCCGGCTTGAGCAAGATCGCGTCGGGGACACCGATCTTCCCCACGTCGTGCATGGGCGCGGCGTGACGGATGGTTTCGATCCGGCCAGGCGAGAGCTTGAGCGCCCTCGCGATGACCTCGGAGAACTGGCCAATCCGCTCGATGTGCGCCGCGGTGTCCCGGTCTTTGTACTCCGCGGCGATCACCAGCCGGCGGATGGTGTCCAGATGGGCGTCGTGGGTCCGGCGTTGGGCCGTGGCCATCTCCTCCAAGGCGCGGCGCAGGGCCGCCGTGCGCTTCTCGACGGTCCGCTCCAGGTCGGCCTGGTGTTGCTTCAACAGGTCGCTGGCTTCCTTGAGCTTAAGTAGCCACTGCGAGCGCAGGCGCAGCTCGTGGATCTCGAACGGCTTGGAGATAAAGTCGTTGACGCCGGCCTCCACCGCGCGCAGGCGATCCTCCTTGCCGCCCAGTCCCGTGACCATGATGATCGGCAGGTCAATGAGGCGGGGGTTCTGGCGAATACGCTCGGTGACCGCGAATCCATCCATGCCCGGCATCTCGGCGTCGAGCAGCACGAGGTCAATGTCCAGCTCGAGTTTCGCCAGCGCCTCGAGGCCGTCCTGCGCGGCCTCCGTCTGGTAGCCCAGGTTGGCCAGAATCCGCTGGAGCAGCTTCCGCGTGTCCGGCTGGTCGTCCACCACCAGCACGCGCTTGCGGGTGACGGCTTCGGGCGCCCTGGCGGGATGGCGGCGCGGTTCGCCGGATCCAGTTGGGCGTGTCACCTGGGACCTGGTGCGGAGGGCCCCTTACTACGGGAGGTACGCGTTGCGGTCACGGCTACGACGCTCCGTCGGCAAAGTCCGGGTAATACTGCTGCAGGCACGCGGGGCAGAGCCCGTGACTGAACTCCGCTTCCGAGTGGCTGCGAATGTAGCTCTCGATTTGGATCCAATAGCCCTTGTCGTTCCGGATCTTCTTACAGTGGGCGCAGATGGGGAGCAGTCCGCTCAGCGTCTTCACCTTGCTGAGGGTTTCCCGGAGTTGGACAACTAACCGTTCTCTGGCTTCCTCGGCTCCGCGACGGCGCGTTTCCAGGCTCAGCACGAACGGCATCAGCAGGGCCGTGAGCCCCACCGCGTCCACCAAGGCTTCGACGAGGCTGGTGGTGGCGCCCGGAACGATGTGTGGTAGCGAGAGCATGACCACGACTTCCGCCAGGAATACGACGCCGAGGGTAAGTGCCGCGATTCGCGCGCCCGAGCGCAGGGTCCGCGCCAGGATCTGGTCACTGGATGCGGCCGCTGGGGTTGATGGGAGGGGCCGGGTGCGATCATAGACGAGACGCCTCCAGAACGTCGCGCGGGAAAAGGTTGGGCACCTTTCTAGGGCGTTTCCGCCGGGCCATCGAGCACCTCGCGCACGCGACGGGCCAGGGCGCCAGGGGTAAACGGCTTCTGAATCAGATCGATGCCCGGCTCCAGGATCCCGTGGTGGGTGATCGCATCGTCGGTGTACCCGGACATGTAGAGCACTTTGACCTCGGGCCGCAAACGGAGGAGTGATTCGGCGGTGGACCGACCGCTTATCCCCGGGATGACCACATCGGTGAGCAACAAGTGGATCAGTCCCTCATGGGATCGGGCCACCTCGGCTGCGGCGGGTCCATCCCCGGCCTGGAGCACGTGGTAGCCGCATTTCGTCAAGGTCGTGGCCGCCAAGTTGCGCACGCCCGGGTCGTCCTCGACCAGCAACACCGTCTCCGTCCCCGTCGGCAGGCTGGATTGCTCCGGGTCTTGCTGGAATGGGACTGCCCCCTCACTGAGGCGTGGCAGATAGATCTTGAACGTGGCACCGTGCCCCGGCTCGCTGTCGACCCAGATGTGGCCGCCGCTTTGGTGGACGATCCCGTGCACCGTCGCCAGCCCGAGCCCCGTCCCCCGGCCCCGCTCCTTGGTCGTGAAAAACGGTTCGAAGAGATGGGCCTTCACGGCCGAGTCCATCCCGTGCCCAGTGTCGCTCACCGCGAGGAGCACGTAGGCGCCCGGCGTGACGCCGCTATGGGTCTCGGCGTATCCCTGATCCAGGTTCACGTTGCGGGTCTCGATCGTCAGCTTGCCACCTAGAGGCATGGCGTCGCGGGCGTTGACCGCCAGGTTCATGACCACTTGCTCCAGTTGTCCCCGGTCTGCTTCCACCATTCCCAAATCGGGTGCGAGTACCGTTACCAGCGTGATGTCCTCACCCAGCAGCCTGCGGAGCATGGCCTCGAGACCGGAGATAGCCTGGTTCAGGCTGAGCCGTTGGGGTTGAAGCACCTGTTTCCGGCTGAAGGCGAGCAGCTGCTTGGTGAGCCGAGCGGCGCGGTCGGCGGCCGCCCGGATCTCCGCCAGATCGTTCTGCACCTGCTGCTCCAACGAGGGCGCGGCGAGGAGCAGGTCGCTGTAGCCGATGATCGCGGTCAGGATGTTGTTGAAATCGTGCGCCACGCCGCCGGCCAACCGCCCCACCGCCTCCATTCTCTGGGCCTGCCGGAACTGCTCCTCGAGTTGTCTGGTCTGAGTGATGTCATAGCCCACGCCGATCAGCAGATCGCCGGGACCCTTGGAGTCGCTCCAGAGAATCAGCTTGGTAGACCCGTCCCGTGCCCGAGCCTCGCGCTCGTATGGCATTGATCGCGGCGCCGCCTCGCCCCGTGCGGCACGGACCGCCAGCGCCCGTTCGGCGTCCCGTTGCTCAGGCCCTGCGAACGTCAGCTCCCACCAGCCGTTGCCCAACACGTCGTCGGCGCTGTATCCCAGGACTGCCTGGACGGACGGGCTGGCGTACCGCACCAGGCCATCTCGATCCGAGACGACCACCAGGTTCCCGACCTGTCTCAGGATACTGTCCGACAGCCGCAGCGCCTCCTCGGTTCGCTTGCGGTCCGTGATTACGTCGAACACGGCTACGAAGTGTTCCTCGCGGGGGCGATACACCGAGATGGCGAACCACATCTTCAGTGCCTGGACATACGTCTCGAATGTCTCCGGCACCCCGGTCCGCGCCACCCGGCCGTAGATCTCGAATAAGCCCGGATCGGACTCCCGAATGCCCGGAATCACCTCGGACACCTTCTTCCCGACCACGTCCTTGAGCCCCGTCAGTCTTTCGAAGGCGCCGTTCACGGCCAGGTAGACGAAGTCCTGAGGACGGCCACCGTCGAACAGCATACGACAGTAGGCGAATCCGTTCAGCATGTTGTCGAACAAGGAGCGGTAGTGCTGTTCGCTCTCCCGGACGGCGGCTTCCGCTCGGGTGCGCTCCGCCACCTCCGCGCGCAGCGCGGCCGTGCGGTCTTCCACCTGGCCTTCCAGGTGCTCGCGCAAGCGCGCGCGCCCCAGAGCGGTTGCGATCTGGTGGCCGACGCCGTACAGGATGGCCCGATCCTCATCGCTGAACCGGCCCCGCTCGGTCGCCACCAAATTGAGGACGCCCACGGCACGGTCCTGACTCCACAGGGGGACGGTGGCATGATACCGAAGTCCCCGGGTCTCCCCGCGAGCCTCCAGCAGTCGCTCGCACTCCAGGATGTTGGTGACCTGATCCAGTTCACCGCTCAGGAGCTTCTGCCGGCAGTAGCACTCCCCCTCCAGGGCTCCGGGGGCCTGGAGGGCTGGAGGGAGGTTGCGGGCGGCAACTACGCGGAACCCGGTTTCTCCCTCCCGCAGGGCCATCCAGCCGGCCTGCACGCCGGGCAGCTCCATGGCTTTGTCCAGCGCGGTCGCGGCCACCTCGGCTTCCGTGGTGCAGCCGTTCAACGCGACCGCAATGCCGTACAACCCGGCCAAGGTCTCCCGCGACCGGGCCAGGGCCGCTTCCCGCTGCCGGAGTTCGTGGTTCTGCCGCACCGCGTCCTCGAACGTCGAGACCAAGAGATCCAGGATCTGCTCCCGCTCCGAGGTGATGGTGAACTGCCGGCCCATGAAGTACACGGTCACGCCGGCCGGGAGCCGGCCCTGTGCCCGTGCCTTCCGGGTGGCGAGCAGCAACGCCAGCCGCTCCAGCAGACGCTCCGGCTCGTGCGGCTTGGTCAGGAAGTTGTCCGCGCCTGCCTCGAGCCCGTGAATGATGTCCATCGGATCCGAGAGACTGGTGAGCAGCACCACCGGCGTCTCGCGGTGCGCTCCGGCCTTGATGCGGCGGCACAGCTCGTACCCGTCCACTTCGCCTGGCATCACGATGTCGCTGATCACCAGGTCGAACCCGCGCTCGCGGAGGATCCGCAGCGCGTCGTCGCCGCTCGGGGCCAGGGTGGCCTCGAACCCTCCCTCTCCCAGGGTGGCCAAGAGCGCCTCGGCTTCGGTCGCGCTATCCTGCACCACTAACACCGTGGGTTGTTTCTCGCCCTGCCCCTTAACCACGGCCGTGCGCGGCCGGACTCGGGTCTTCGGCATGCTAGCCTCCTGCTGCTTCATGGCCACGCGGCGCCGGCTCCGCCAACCTGGCCGCGATCCCACCCATCGGCAGCACGTGGTCAACCAGGCCCGTGGCCACCGCCTCTCCCGGCATCCCGTAGACCACCGAGGACGCCTCGTCCTGCGCAATCACCGACCCACCGGCGGCTTTGAGCGCGGCGAGCCCCGCCGCCCCGTCGCTGCCCATCCCGGTGAGCACCACCCCGAGAACCCCCGACTCCAATAGCCCCAGGGGGGCCAGGGACCTACAACCAGTCTAGTCTAGGCCGCCTCATCCCGATACAATAGGTCGTTTTTGGGACACCGACGGGCGTTTTGGGGACATTCGCAACGCTTCTTTGAAGCCTCGAGGGGGCAATCCGCGAGGCGCCCGGCACCGCCACGTTGCGGTTGACAACTGCCGAGCGCCTTGGGGCGTTGTGCTGCTGGGCGATGTATGCCAAGTTGGACCGAGCTGCCAAGACCCGTTCTCGCACGCTCGACCTCAGGGAGGTGAGATGGCCGCAACCTCGGTCCGCTGGTTTCGCTGGGATCAGATGCCGAAAGAGAAGGTCACCGATCTGCTCGACCGCCGGCTCATCACCGGCGAACGCATGATGCTGGCACACGTGTACCTGAGGAAGGGGTGTATCGTGCCCAAGCACCAGCACGAGAACGAGCAGCTCACCTACGTTCTGGAAGGGGCGCTGCGGTTCTGGATCGGTGAGGACGGGAAGCAGGAGTTGGTGGTGCATGCCGGCGAGGTGCTACACATCCCGTCCAACCTCCCGCACAAGGCCGAGGCGGTGGAGGACACGTTGGACGTGGACGTCTTCAGCCCGCCCCGGTGGGACTGGCTGAACGGCACGGACACATACCTGCGCCAAGAGGCGAAATAGCCGTGGGGACACTGTGTGAGGGGTGAGGTAAGGGGTGGTTCAGCGATTTCTTCCTCACCCCCTTACCCCTCACGCATTTCAACGCGTTAGATTTGCTGGAGCGCGAACCCCACCCCACCATCGGAGGCTCCCGTGGCGAGGCAGATGCCCAAGGCCGACTGGATCTGGAAAGACGGAGAGTTCATTCCGTGGGACGAGGCTAAGGTCCACATCATGAGCCTCGCCGTGCAGTTCGGCTCCTCCGTCTTTGAGGGCATACGCTGTTACCCCACCTCCCAGGGCCCGGCCATCTTTCGGTTGCGCGACCATCTGCGCCGGTTGCGCGACTCGTGCCGCATCTACCGGATGGAGGTGGGCTACTCCCTCGAACAGCTGGTCGAAGCCTGCGTCGCCGTGGTGGAGCGGAACGGGTTCGAGTCGTGCTACATCCGGCCGCTCGTTCTCCGCGGCGTGGGTCAGGGCATGAACCCGATTGGCATCCCGATCGAGGTCTACATCCCCTGCTACCCGTGGGGCACCTACCTCGGCGAGGGCGCGCTGGAGAACGGGGTGGATGCCTGCGTCTCCAACTGGCAGCGGATGGAGCCCAACACCTTCCCGGCCATGGCCAAGAGCGCGGGTCACTACAACAACGCGCAGCTGATCAAGATGGACGCCGTCTTGAACGGGTACGCCGAGGCGGTCGCGCTGGGACCGGGCGGGCTGGTGAGCGAGGGCAGCGGGGAAAACGTCTTCCTGGTCAAGAACGGGATTCTGTTCACTCCCACGCTGGACGGCACTGAGCTCTGGGGTATCACTCGGGACACCATCATCACGCTGGCACGGGAGATGGAAATCCCGGTGCGCGAGCAGCCCGTCCCGCGCGAGATGCTATACACGGCCGACGAGGTATTCGTAACCGGCACGGCGGCGGAAGTGACGCCCCTTCGGAGCGTGGACAAGCTGAAGATCGGCGATGGAGGGCGCGGCCCCATCACCAGGAAACTCCAGGAGCGCTACCTGGCCACCGTGCGGGGTGAGGTGCCGGACCGGCACGGCTGGCTCACCTTAGTGCCTCGTCCCGTCGGCGCGGCGCGCTAGGTGCTATGGGGCCAGCCGCGAGCGACTGGTCCCGAGGCTCCTCAACGCCGCCCGGGTGGCGAAATCGGTAGACGCAAGGGACTTAAAATCCCTTGGGAGGCGACTCCCATGCAGGTTCGAATCCTGCCCCGGGCATCGTGGCGCACGACTTAGCGACATGGTGCAAGACCCTCATACCGGCTCCCCATCGCCGATTGTGCCCAAATTGTAACCAATCGCCGCTCCGACTCACCGTCCGGCCCCGCCAGTCCCAACCTCGTTGAAGTCCAGTACCTCGGTGGCCGCTGCCTTCCCCGTCCTATCCGCGGCCTTGCTCACCGTCACGTCGAAGTATTCGCAGAGGTGCCGGACCCCCGCGCTTGGGATCGCGGTTCACGACCGCCGGCAGGCTCATGGTTACGGTTCGGGTACACCGCGCCGGAAACGATTGCGGCGCAATCATTCCGGCGAGGCGAAGGGATAAGCAATGCAGAGTTTGCCCGTCGGTAGCGGCGGGCGACGGTCCTGGCTCAACTCTTGACGCGAGAGGCGGTTGCCCGCCTCTTTCTACCGGATGCGGCGGCGGGCAAGGGCAGCGAGTGTTGCAGGATCGACAGGAATAGCTCGCCGCTTACTTACATGTTAGACCGCGCGCCGGTGGGGGCTATGCCTGACCGACCTCATTCCGTGGTTCGCCTGTTGGCGGGTGTTCTAGCACTCCTTACGGCGGTTACTGGGGCGGGCCTCACGCTCGCTGTGGCGGCGTTCGGCTTGGGAGTATGGCCTGCGTTGGGCGCAGCTGGTGCCATCGTAGCAACAGTGATCCTTGTGCGCGCGGCCTGGGGCCGTGTCCGGCCGAGCAGCACGGAGGTCCGAATGCTGGTCGGTCAGCCTCGCTGTAGCTGCGGGTGGTTTCATATTTGACGGTCCGGGCGTTCGAGCACTGGTTCGACGAGCTATTTATCCACACGATGAAGTCGGATCTCCTCAACCTAATCGCGTATCAGGACTCCTACTTCGCCGAGCACCAAGCCTATGCCGGGACGCTCGCCGCGCTGGGCCTCTTCACAGCATCCCAGGACGTCAGAATCTCGCTCGCGGTATCTGACCAGAACGTCAAAGCTGTGGCGAGCCACTCCCGGCTTCCCGGCGTGACCTGCGCCGTCTTCATCGGCGTCAGCGCCGTCGCCCCGGCCACGCAGGAGCGGGAGCCGGCCTGTACCCGAGAGCCGGTGGCACGCATGCCAGCGTGGCACCTTCCAAACTCGTGCTGAACGGTAGACGGGCCGCACATGGGGCTTCGCGCTCAAGGCGGCCTGACGCTTCTTCGGGTTCTGCGAGCGGGCCTGGAGTCAGGCCCAGGATGAGGATTTCGCACGACGCGCTCGACGCGGCGTTCGGCGTCAGCTTGACCGTGGAACTGCCGTAGGGGAGGCCGGGGAGCCGTTGCCGCCCTGGAGCAGCCGGCGCGTCGCCTCGTGCTGGGGCTGGTCCAGAACCGTGGCGGCGGAGCCGGCCTCCACCACCACGCCGCCGGCCAGCACCAGCGCCCGGTCGGCGTAGGCCCGCGCGAAGGCGGCGTCGTGCGTGGCGATGAGCAGCCCTCGGCCGTCACCCGACAGCCGCTGCAGGGTTTGGCCCAACGCCCCGCGCCGCGCCGGGTCCAGGGCCGCGGTGGGCTCATCCAGCAGGAGCAGCTGCGGGTTCGAGGCCAGGGCCCGCGCGATCGCCACCCGCTGCGCCTCGCCGCCCGATAGTTCCCGGGGGTAGGCGTGTTGGCGAGTCCCTACCTCCATGGCGTCCAGCAAGTCGGCGCCACGGCGTTGCGCCTCCGCCGGGACCAGCCCCAGCACGTGCTCCAGCGCCAGCGTCACGTTCTCCAGCGCGGTGAGATGCTCGAACAACGCATAGCCCTGAAACACCAGGCCCAGCTTCCGGCGGAGCGGCCGCAAGCGCGACTCGGGCGGCACCGGCCCCGCGCGAAGCTCGAACCCGTCCACCGAGATCGAGCCGGCGTCGAAGCGCTGTAAGGCGGCCACGGAGCGCAGGACCGACGTCTTCCCCGCGCCGGAACGCCCCATCAGCGCGCAGACTTCCCCAGGGTGCACTTCCAACCCCACGCCGCCCAGCACCTCGCGTCCGCGGTACGCGACGCGCAGCCCCTCGACCTCAAGCAACGCGCTCACGTGGCCGCGCTCCAGCGCCGCTCCAGCCGCCGAGCCAGGCGGGCCAGCGGCAGGGACATGGCGAGGTAGACGGCGGCGCACAACAGGCCCGGAACTACCCAGCTGCCCACGTTGGTGGCGTAGATCGCCGTCTGCTTGGTGAGCTCGACCACCGTGATCACCGACACCAGGGACGAATCCTTGAGCAGCGCCACGAAGTCGTTGGTCATGGGTGCCAGGGCGTAGCGCAGCGCCTGGGGTCCCCGGATGAGGCGGAGAATCTGCAACTCGGTGAAGCCGAGCGTGCGGGCCGCTTCGAGCTGGGAGCGCGGCACTGCTTCGAGGGAGCCGCGGTAGATCTCCGACTCGTAGGCCGCGTAGTTGAGCCCCAGGCCCAGCACCGCGGCCAGGAAGGCCGGCAGTCGCACCACCGGCGTCAACCCGTAGTAGATCACGAAGAGCTGGAGCAGCACCGGCGTTCCCCGCACGACTTCCACATACGTGGTGAGCAGGGCACGCACTGAGTTCGGGCCATACACCCGCCCCGCCGCCACGGCGAGTCCAGCGGCGACCGCCAGCAGCATTGCCAGCACCGAGATCGCCAGTGTCACGGCCGCGGCGCGCCCCAGTGCCGGCGCATAGGTCACCCATGCTCGTGCTCGCACCACGCCGCCCGCGTCCGAGGGAACTACCGGCGCGCCCGACGGCGCCTCCCTTGCGGAGATCGCGCCCGGAACTCCAGCCGCGCCCGGCACCGGAGCAGCCGCCGCCAGGCGCTGCCGGAAGAGTGCCGCTTGCCTGTCGTCCCAGACGTTCCAGCTCCGGAAGATCCGCTCCAGGGTCCCGTCGGCCATGCGAGCGAGCAACACCGCGTTCACGGAGTCGCGTAGCGCCGAGTCTCGCCGGGCCAGCACTCCCACGTAATGCCCCACGGCCACGGGCTCCGGTTGCACCAGAAAGCCGCCGGTTCTTCGCCGCGCCCGCTCGGCGATCACGTGGTCTAGGAGCACGGCGTCTACCCGGCCGGCCACCAGATCGCCGTATGGGTGGACGTCGTCGTCGTACGAGACCGGAATGAGACCGTAGCGGGCGCGGGCCGCCAGCAAGAACGCGTATGCGATGGTGCCGCCGAGCGTGGCCACGCGACGGCCGGCCAGGTCCGCCAGCCGGCGATACCGGGCGGAATCCGCCGGCCGAACTGCCAGGACCTCCCGGAACTCGAAGTACGGGATGGTGACCGCGTGCTGGGCCCGCCGCGCCGGCGTGTCTTCCACGCCGGAGAGGCCGAGGTCGAAGTCCCCGCGTTCCACCGAGGCGTCAATCGAGGCCCAGGCCACCTGGATGAAGCGGGGCTGCCGCGATAAGCCGCGCGCGATTGCCTCGGCTACCTCGACGTCAAACCCGCGGACCGCCGTGGGGTCGGCCGGATCGGCCTCGGCGAACGGCGCGCCGCCCTCCGCATCGCCGCCCCAGCGGAGCAGCGGCGGTGCGGCCGGGCCGGCCGCTGGCTGCCGGGCACACCCGAGCAGGGCCGCGACTAAGGCGGTCCCCGCCACGCGAAGCGCGGTCATGAGATGGTACTAAAGTACGAACGGCGAGAGCGAGGGGGAGAGGGTGCGCGGGGAGCGCCGGCTCGGCGCTCACACTTCGGCCTAGCTGGCGAATCCCGCCAGGAACTTCTCCAGGCGCTCTACCTCGGTCACGGCGCCGAGCTTCTCGAACCCGTCGCGGGCGCGGCGGGCGGCTTCTTGAGCCTCTTCCTCGCGTCCCTGGCGATGGAGCAGGCGGCTCAGGTCGCGCCGGGCCTGCGCGGCGAGCAAGGGGCGCTCCAGCGTCGTCGCCCGCGCCGTCACGTCGCGCAGCATCGCCTCGGCCTCCTCAAGCTGACTCGACTGTTCCAGTACGCCCGCCAGCACCCGCAGGTCCTCGGCTTCGCCCACCACGTTGCCCACCTCGCGGTGCATCGCCAGGGCCCGCTCGATCTCGCGGCGCGCCAGTTCGGTCTCTCCCATCGCGAGGCGGATCTGGGCCCGGCCTCCCTGGACCAGCGCCACCAGCGCCAGGTCGCCGGCGGCGGTGGCCTCCTTCAGCGCCCGCTCCTCCGTCTCCAGCGCCTTGGCCAGATCCCCCTGGTCCTGGTAGCTGACGGCGAGGTTGTGCAAGGCCTCCGCCACGCCCACGCGATGCCCCGCCTGTTGAAAGGCCGCCAGCGCCATCGTGTAGGAGCCGACGGCCTTGCCGTACTGGCCGCGCAGGTTGGCGATGATGCCGACGTTGTTCGAACAGCGGCCCACGGTCGCGCGATCGCCCTGCCGTTCCGCCGCCGCCAGCGCGCGGGCGAAACAGCTCTCGGCTTCGTCAATCCACCCTTCCTCCAGCGCGATGACGCCGGAGACGTTGAGCGCGCGCGCCTCGATCGCGCCGTCACCCCGCGCCCGCGCTGTATGCAGCGCCGTGGTCACCCACTGCCGGCCCGACTTGTGCTTCCCCAGGCGAGCTTGCGCAATCCCGAACAACAGCGCCAGAGTCGGGGACTGCTCCAGCTCCTGCACCGGCAACGCGCCCAGCCGGTCGAGCACGGCGGCGTGTCGGCCGGTTTCGGCCAGCTTCTGGACCGTGCTCAGCATTTCGAGAGACGCGCGGGCATTCATCATCACCACGAGACCGCGTACCCGGAGAAGTGCTTGAGACTGCCGGTGAACGTCTTACTCGACAGCGATTGAACCGCCCCCACCCCGCTCCACGGGTCCCCGGCGGACTCCTGCACCCACACCCCCAGCAGCCGCCGCTCGATGTAACTGTCCCTCCAGTCCACCCGCCCGTTCCCGTCGAAGTCGGGATCGGCGCCGGTGTACCACACGGTGAGCTGCGCCGGTACCCGCGAGCTGAATCCCAGGCCCGTCGGCTCGAACTGCGCAATCAACGTCGTAGCGTCGATCGAGACCGTAATCAACACCGAATCACTACTGGCGATGAGTCTCCCGTCCGGCCACCGCAGCAGACTTCCCTTGGGCACGCTGAAGCGCACGTACGGGCGCCAGGCGCCGTCGGCGTCGCGATAGTTGATCTGGATGGATTGATCCCTTCCGGGAAACGCCCAGAAGGCCAGCCGGTTGTGGTCCAACACGGGGCCCGAGGCCTGGACCGGCGCCATCAGCGGCCCCTCATCCAGGCGCCCCACGCTGAACTGGCGCGGCCCGGTGGTGGATTGCCACTTCAGGTGATGGAGCTCGCCGTCCTGACGGACCAGCGGGCTCTCGGGCACAGGCGGCCCGGTGCTCTCAACGCACGCGGCCACCCACGCCGCGGTGCTCAGCAGGATGAAGCTCTTCGCTCGCGCCATACCTGCCTCCTCGAGTGCACGTCGTCGCCCTGCCTGCCCCGCTCGCCCACTTTCCTCGACGGCGTTCGGTGGCATATGGCGTGCCCCGGGAACGGCGCTGCTAAATCTCAGAACCGTCGTGAGTTGTGCGCGCTTAGAGTGGCTTCATATCTGGTACGTTGTGAACCTCGTGGCTCAGGACGTACCAGGGCGACGCGGCCTAGACGGCTTGCAGGAGGCGACGCAGGCGCCGCCGGGAAACCCTGAGCCGCCGTGCCGCCTCGCTCACGTTGCCACCGCACAGATCGAGCATGGAGCGCGCGGCGGCGCAGGTGATCTCGTCCAGCCGCGCCGGGAAGGGCAGCGAGCCGGCGGGCCGGGGCAGCGGTGAGGTGCGAGGAGGCAACAGTTCGGCGGCATTGAGCTGGCCGCGAGGGGACAACAGCAGGGCGCGCTCCACTCCATTCTTGAGCTCCCGGATGTTGCCCGGCCAGGAGTGACTCATCAACGCCCGTTCGGCGTCTGCCGTGAGCACGGGAACCGGGGTGTCGTATTGCTGAGCCAGCGACGCCAGCAGTTGCCGCGCGATCAGCAAGACGTCGGTGCCGCGCTCGCGCAGCGGCGGCAATTGGAGCGTGACCACGCCCAGCCGGAAGTAGAGATCCTGTCGGAAGGAACCGTTCCGCACTGCCTCGTCGAGGTCCTGGTTGGTGGCGGCGATGATGCGGACGTCCACCCGCCGCGACTTGGTACCGCCCACGCGACGGATCTCCCGGTCTTCCAGCACGCGCAGCAGCTTGGCCTGGAGATCGATCGGCAACGTCCCGATCTCGTCCAGGAACAGGGTGCCGCCGTCCGCCACTTCGAACAGTCCGGGCTTGGCCGCGTGCGCGTCGGTGAACGCACCCTTCTCGTGGCCGAACAGCTCCGACTCGATCAGGTGATGGGGCAGGGCGGAGCAGTTGACCGGCACGAATGGCGCGGTGCGGCGCGGGCCGCCTTCGTGGATCGCGCGCGCCAACAGCTCCTTGCCGGTGCCGGTCTCTCCTACGATCAACGCCGTTCCGTGCGCATGGCGGAGCAGGAGACCGGCGCGCTGCAGCACCGCCTTGATGGCCGGACTCTCCCCCACGATGTCGCGAAACGCCAACAGCTCGTCCGGCATGGCCTCGCCGGTGGAACGGCTCAGCGCCTGGTGCCGGCGCGCCAGCGCCGCGGCAACGGCGTTTTGAAGGATCTCGATGTCCTCAGGCAGGGCGAAATAGTCCGCGGCGCCGTGTGAGACCACTCGTGCGGCAATGCGGCGCCCGGGGTCCGATCCCACGACGAACACCGGCGTCCCCGGCGGCACGTGATGCCGCTCCAGCCATTCCAGCGCCTCGCGCTCGGCGCCGCCAGCCGCGAGCACGATCGCCGCCGTAGCCGGGGAGATGGTGCCAGCCTCGGCGGAGGGGACCACGCGGACTTCGGTACTCAGTCCGTTGCCGAGTTGCCGCCAGACATCGGAGAACGAGTCCGACAGCCTGGTCACGAGAACGGTCGTATCAGCCATCTCGATCCCGGCTCTGTGGTTGATCCTTCGTGGACCACTCAGCACGTACCGTACCAGGGCGAAGTCTCCTGGTAGATTGTGCACAACTCTTTTTGACACAATGAGGTACATCACACTCGCCCGCTGGCCCACGGCTTGCGAAGGCTGGTCACCAGGCGAGGCTCGTGGGGCAAACCAACTTGCACGCGGTGGTGGATGGGCGCAACTCCTGCGGTTGCAACGAGTAAGGGCGACTCCACCGGGATCAGCGCTCCCGGAAGGCGGCCGACGGGGATTCGTTCCCGCTGGTTCAGAATGGTCCAGTTGCCGGTGGGTCCGCGCGGAGTCCAGCTCCAAAGTGCCCTAGCGAGTCTCGCCGAGGCCATCGATGCCAAGGATCCCTACACCATGGGGCATTCCGCTCGGGTTCGGCGGCATGCTGAAGCCATGGCGCGGCACCTGGGGTTAGGTGAGGCGGAAGTGGCGGAGATCGGAATGGCCGCCGCCCTGCACGACGTTGGCAAGATCGGTGTCCCCGACGAGCTGCTCCGCCGGACCGGTCCCCTGACCCCGGTCGAACGTCAACGAATCTTGGAGCATGCGGTGATCGGGGAGCGGATTCTCGCGCCGCTGCTCAAGGGGCACCCGGTCAGCCTGGCGGTCGCCCGGTGGCATCACGAACGAGTGGACGGCGGCGGATATCCCGATGGTCTGCGCGGGGACGAGATCCCGCTCCCGGCGCGGATCGTCGCCGTGGCCGACGCCTACGACGCCATGATCTCCCACCGGCCGTATCGCGCGCCGCTTGGCGCCGGTGCGGCGTTGCGGGAGCTGGTCAGGTGCACCAACACGCAGTTCGACGCCCGGTGCGTCGCGGCGCTGCGGTGGATCATTCGGCATTCGCAGCGCGCGGTGTGGCCGACGCGTCGTACGGGACGGCAGGAGAGGGCGGTTTGCACGTCGGGACGCTCGCCCAACGATGCCCCCTCTCTCTGGCGTCAGGCTGCCGTCAGGCAAAGGGCGCGCCACACGGAAACGACCCCGGTCCCGCCCTCCGACTTAACATAATCTCGTGAGGGTGGTCACTGTGGGGCTCCTGAAGCGGGGTCTAGCTTGCCCCTCGCGCCCGCCGTACCTGCCGCGTTGCAGGCTCCCTTGCATGGTGGTTCACACATGGCCCCGCCGTCCGGAGTGCAGAAGCTCAGGGCACTGCTCTTCGAGCGCTTCGAGCAGTTGCTGGTGGTTCTGCTGGTGGCGTCGTTGCTGGTGATCCACTGGCTGGTGGACTACAAGCTGGCCTTCTTGAGTTTTTACTACCTGCCCATCATCGCGGCCGGGTTCCTGGTGGGCCGGAACACCGCGGTCTGGGCGGCGGTGCTGATCGTCAACCTGGTGTTGTTCTTCCAGCTGGTGCAGGGGCTGCAGGGCGAGCCGGGCTTCCATCCCGGCATCACGCTGACGTTGCTTCCCTGGGCCGGGTTCTTGATCCTCACGGCCTACGCAGTGGGGCAGCTGGCCGAGCAGCGGCAGGCCCGGTTGGAGGACGCCAAGCGCTCCTACGTGACCATGCTCGAGCTGTTGACGTTCAGCTTGGAGGCCGCCGAGCACGAGCATCGCGGGCACAGTCATCGCGTGGCGGAGCTGGCCACGCGGCTGGCGCGGGCGTTGGGGCTCAAGGAGCCGGAGGTCGAGAACGTGCGGGTGGCGGCCTTGCTGCACGAGGTGGGGCCGGAGAATCCCCGCTTGCTGGCCCTGATGGCGCAGTTCCCGGGCGAGACCAAGGGCTTACCGGTGGCCGGGGCGTTGCGGGGAGCGACGGCGGTGGTGAGCGAATATGCACGCTACTACGAGGTGGTGGGGGACGACTGGCCCGTGGATCAGCTGCCGATCAGCGTAGGGGCCAAGATTCTGGCGGTGGCGGACGCCTACGAGACGTTGCAGTTGGAGAGTCCGTTGCGGCCGGCGATGGCCCCCTGGACGGCGCTGGCAGAGTTGGAGAAAAGTGCGGGGCGGGTCTTCGCGAGCGAGGTGGTGCAGGCGCTGCGACGGATGGCCGGCCCGCCCGTGCGCCCCGAACGGGAGGTCCGCTTCGAACGCCTCGCCGTCCATCGGAACTAGGCGCTACACACTGGTAGGCAACGGAGAGGCGCGGTAGGCCCGGCGCCTCCACCGCTCCATCCCTCGCCGTCTCAGGCCGTCCTTCTCCCTTTCTCGCCGTTTCCCACCGTCGCCCTTCCGCGTCTCTCGTTCTACATTAGGAAGTTGATCGTGCTCCCAGGCACCGCGTCAAGGAGTCGCGCTTCCCATGCCACGCCTCGCCGCCGTCCGTTCGCTGTGCCTTGCGCTCGCGAGTGCGACCCTCGCTTCGCCGCCGCTGGTTGCCCAGGACACCCGCTACGATGCCGAGCTCCGCCGTCTGGCGGAGCGGCCGGAGGTCCGCGACGCCCTCCGCCTCATCGAGCCGATCGATCTCCTGAGCCGCGACGACCTGATCACGCTCACGCAGATTCCCGCGCCTCCCTTCAAGGAAGGCCCCCGGGCCCAGAAATTCGCCGAGATGCTGCGCGCGGCCGGCGTAGACTCGGTATGGATTGACGAGGTGGGCAACGTCCTCGCCCTGCGGCGTGGCCGCGGCGGGTCCCAAAAGGTCGTGGCGCTGGACGGGCATCTCGACACCGTCTTTCCCGAAGGAACGGACGTCACGGTGCGGGTCCGGGGTGACACCCTGTTTGCGCCGGGGATCGGTGACGACACCCGCGGGCTGGTCGTCGTCCTCAACGTGCTGCGGGCCTTGAACCAGGCCAGGATCGCGACCCAGGCCGATGTCCTGTTCGTGGGCACCGTGGGCGAGGAAGGCTTGGGGGACTTGAGGGGAGTGAAGCACCTGTTTGGGCCCAGGGGTCCGCGCATCGACTCGTGGATCGCCGTAGACGGCGGCGCCCCCGAGCGCATCGTGCATCGGGGCTTGGGCTCGCACCGGTACCGGGTGACGTTCAAGGGCCCGGGCGGTCATTCGTGGGGCGCGTTCGGCTTGGCGAATCCGCATCACGCACTGGGTCGCGCGATCTACTACTTCGTGGAAGCAGCGGACCCCTACACCCGCCAGGGGCCCCGCACCAGCTACAACGTGGGGATCCTCGGCGGGGGCACCTCGGTGAACGCCATTCCCTTCGAAGCCATGATGGAAGTCGACATGCGATCGGGAAACCCGGAGCGCCTGGCGGGCGTCGACTCGCTGTTCCAACGCGCCGTGCGCCAGGCCTTGGACGAGCAAAACGCGCTGCGCCGCTCCGGTCCGCCGCTCACGGTGGACGTGCAGCTGGTGGGCGACCGCCCCTCGGGGACCCTCGACCCCGCCACTCCCATCGTGCAGCGGGCCCAGGCCGCGGTCCGTTATCTGGGACTCGAACCGGCCCTCGAGGATGGCTCCACCGACTCCAACATCCCGATTGCCCGGGGCCTTCCCGCCATCACCATCGGCCGGGGTGGAGCGAGTCAGGGCGCCCACTCGCCGGGCGAATGGTGGCTGGACCGGAACGGGGCGCTGGCGGTGAAGAACGCGTTACTGGTTCTGCTGGCGGAAGCCGGTGTGGCGTCTGCGCCATAGGGCGGCAGAAGGGGCAGAAGCGGCAGAAGGGTCGTCATACAGATCCGCTGCCGCTTCTGTCGCCTTGCCGACTCACGACGACGTACAGCGCTCGGTCGTTGGCACCGTCCGATCGCACTGAATGGACTGCGCCATGTCGAACGCGAGCATCGCGCAGGCCGCGGTTTGGGCGGCTTGGCGCGCCTCCTCGTCGGTAGCCCCCGCCCCGGTGCGGCAGACGGTTTGCCCGTTGAACTCGACGCAGAGCTCGCACTGGCGCTCGACCCGCGCCATGCTGCCATAGATGACGTACCCGACCAGGCCCACCACGCCCCCGATAACGGCCCACCGCGTGCTGCGTTTCATAGGGATCCTCCGCGCGTTGAGAGAAAGTAGAGCGGCTGCGATCGCTGCGGCAGCCCTGCTGCCAGCATTGGCGACGATCAGCTGTACCGCGAGGTCGCCGGACGTGACCGCCGGCGTGTCGCGGGCGCTGGCCCGGCATCGCGCCCGCACGTTGGGACACGTTCGGTATGACCTGAGGCTCACCGTCCCCTCCGACCAGCAGGCGCCCATCCGGGGCGAGGTGTCCATCCGCGTCGTGGTGAACCGTATCTCCGCTCCGCTGGTTCTCGACTTCGCCGCGCCGCCGTCCAGCGTGCTCGGCGTTCGCGTGGGGGGGCGGGAGGTGGCGCCGGAGCTGCTGGCCGGTCATGTGGTGGTGCCCGCGGAGGCGCTGGCGGCGGGTGAAAACGCGGTGGACATCACGTTTGTGGCGGGCGACCTGTCCCTCAACCGCAACCTCGACTTTCTCTACACCCTGCTGGTCCCGGACCGAGCCTCCACGGCATTTCCGTGCTTCGATCAGCCCGACCTCAAGGCCCGATTCCGTTTGACGCTGGACCTCCCAGCCGTGTGGGTGGCGGTGGCCAACGGGGCGCCGCAGCCGGCGGAGCGAGCTGGCGACCGCGTGGTGTATCGCTTCGCAGAGACCGAGCCCATCAGCACCTATCTCTTCGCGTTCGCCGCGGGGGCGTTCACCGTGGACTCGGCGGAGCGCGGCGGGCGGCGGTTCCGGATGTACCACCGCGAGACCGACCGGGCCAAGGTGGAGCGCAATCGCGCGGCCATCTTCGACCTCCACCACCGGGCGCTCCAGTGGCTGGAGACCTACACCGGCATCCCCTATCCGTTCGGCAAGTTCGACTTCGTGCTCATCCCGTCGTTCCAGTACGGCGGTATGGAACACCCGGGCGCCATCTTCTACCGGGCCGACCGCCTGCTGCTCGACGAATCCGCCACCCAGAACCAGATCCTGGGCCGGGCCAGCGTGATCGCCCACGAGACGGCGCACATGTGGTTCGGCGACCTGGTCACCATGCGCTGGTTCGACGACGTCTGGATGAAGGAGGTCTTCGCCAACTTCATGGCGGCCAAGATCGTCAACCCCTCGTTCCCCGAGATCAACCACGATCTGCGCTTCTTCCTGGCCCACTACCCGGCCGCGTACGACGTGGACCGCACCGAGGGAGCCACGCCGATCCGCCAACCGCTCGACAACCTCCGGGAGGCGGGCACCCTGTACGGCCCGGTGATCTACGACAAGGCGCCCGTCATGATGCGGCAGCTCGAGCTGCTGGTTGGCGAGGAGGCGTTTCGCGACGGGATGCGGGCGTATCTCGATCGCTTCCGATTCGGCAACGCCGACTGGGACGATCTGGTGGCCCTGCTCGACCGCCGCGCAAGGGAGAACGTGACCGCCTGGAGCCGCACCTGGGTGGATGAGCCCGGGCGGCCGGCGGTGCGCGCGCGGGTCGCGCGCTCGGGCCAGCGCATCGCGTCGCTGACGCTGGAACAGGCGGACCCCTTCAAGCGGGGCCGGGTCTGGAACCAGCAGCTGGGGGTGGCGTTGTTGCTTCCGGACTCGGTGTGGCGACGCTCGGTCCGTTTGGCGGGGCGTACGGCCACGGTTGCCGGGGTCCGAGGGCTCCCCGCGCCGCTCGCCGTGTTCCCAGGGGCCGACGGCGTCGGCTACGCGCGCTTCGATCTCGATTCCAACAACCTGGCCGCGCTCCTGGCGGCGCTGCCGAGCCTCGCCCAGCCGCTGACCCGTGGCGTGGCGTGGGTAACGGTGTGGGACGCGATGCTGGAAGGGCACGTGCCACCCGGCACCGTGCTCGGGCGGTTGCTGGACGCCCTCCCGGTCGAGCGCGACGAGCTCAACACCCAGCGGATGCTGGGCTATGTGACCGCGGCGTTCTGGCGCTATCTGCCTGACGATGCGCGCAGCTCCTGGGCGCCGCAGGTGGAGCGAGTGCTGTGGGAGGGCGTCCAGGGCGCGGACCTCCGCACCCTGAAAGCGGTCTACTACCAAGCGTACGTTTCCACGGCGCTGACCGAAGGTGCGGTGGCGCGGCTGCGCCGCCTCTGGACGGGGCGGGACCGTATCGAGGGACTCCCGCTGTCGGAGAATGACCTGACGCGCCTGGCCCTGGAGCTGGCGGTGCGGGGCGCGGCCGACTGGGATCGGCTGCTGGACAGCCAGCGGACTCGGATTCGGAACCCCGACCGGCGCGCGCAGTTCGAGTTCGTGCGCCCGTCCCTGTCTCCGGTGGAGGCGGTGCGGGATTCCGTCTTCGCCAGCTTCGCTCGCCCCGAGAACCGCGAGCACGAGCCGTGGGTGCTGGAGGCACTGTCGTACCTGCACCACCCACTGCGGGCCCGATCTGCGGAGCGGTATCTGCTGCCTAGCCTGGAGTTGCTCGAGGAGATCCAGCGCACCGGGGACATCTTCTTCCCGGCGCGCTGGCTGGATGCCACGCTGAGTGGCCACAACAGCGAGACCGCGGCCGACATGGTGCGCGGCTTCCTGGACCGGCGGCGCGACTATCCGGCGCGGCTCCGCGCCAAGATCCTCCAATCTGCCGATGCGCTCTTCCGGGCCGCCACCATCATCCAGCAGTACCGAATGGAGTCCCGGACGCCATAGACCGAGTCAAGGCCGGGCTGTGCTCTGCGGTGAAGCTCGCGCTGTTGGGCGTGTAGACCGCGCGACGCCGCCCAGCTACGATTCCTGCGGTGAATCAGCAACTCCTCGGCTTGTTCGTGATCGGTTTGGCGGCGGGTGGGTTCGGGGCCCTGCTGGGTGTGGGGGGCGGACTGATCATCGTGCCCGCGCTGACGTTGCTCGCCGGGTTGTCGCTCCACGCCGCCATCGGGACCAGCCTGGTGTGCATTTGCGCGTCCTCCGCGGCGAGCGCTGCGGTGTACCTGCGCCGCGGGCGGGTGGAGCTGCCGGTAGCGGTGGAACTGCAGTTCTTCTCCGTGGCGGGCGCGGTCGTCGCCGGGCTGGTCGCCGGCTGGATTCCCGCGACACCGCTCTACTTCGTGTTCGCCGTACTGCTGATCGTGGTCGCGGCCCAGATGTGGCCGCGGGTGGAGGCGGGGTGGCTGCAGCGGCGCCTGGCGCTGGTCCGAGCGCGCAACGCGGTGGCGCGCGGCGTCTCCGTGGGCGCGGGCCTGCTCTCAGGCCTGCTGGGCGTCGGCGGCGGGATCCTCAACACGCCCGTGCTGCATCTGGTCCTGGGGATGCGGTTCGAGCGGGCTACCGCCACCAGCTCGTACATGATCGGCATGACCGCCGCCGCCGGCGCCCTGGTGTACCTGGTGCGCGGCGACATCCGGCCTGGCTGGGTGACCGCCGCCATGGTCGGCACGCTGGCCGGCGCCGTGCCGGCCGCCCTCGGCGGTCATCGACTGGACGCGCGCTGGCTCCGCATGGCGTTCGCCGGGCTCCTGGCGTTCGTGGCGTATCAAATGGTCCGCCGTGGCCTCACCGAGCTCTGAACGGGGCGGGGACCCGCTCGGGCGCCGTGCCGGTGCCCTGCTCGCGGCCATGGCGGCCGGGGCGCTCCTGTGCGTGGGGCTAGGACTCGCGGCGCTGGCGTGGGAGTCCTCCGCGGCCGCGCTGGGCGAGCAGCTGCTCGCGCTGGCGACGGGCTTGGTGGTGCTGGCGCCCCTGGTCTCGCTGGTCGGCCTTACGCTGGGAGCCCTGAAGAGCCACCGCCGGCTTGCCCTGTTGGGGCTGGCGACGTTGGTCGTAACGCTGGTGGGGATGGGACTGGCGCGGTGACCTTAGGGTGAAACGTGGACGCGCGAAGCGTGAAACTCTGCCCGCGGAGGTGACGACCCGTGCGCCCTGAGTCGCTGGGGGTAGTCGGTCTCGGCGCGCTCGGCGGTTCCGTGGCGTGGCGCGCGGCGCAGGCTGGCGTGCCGCGGGTCATCGGCTACTCACCGGTGCCGGCGGAAGCGGTCGCCGCGCTCAAGGCCGGGGCCATCACCGAGATCGCCGACCGACCGGAGCGCGCCGTGCGGCCCGCCGACGTCGTGGTGCTGGCGGCGCCTCCCGGGGCGACGCTCAGCCTCCTGCGCGACCTGCACGGGGAGCTTCGGGCCCGGCCGCGGTTATGCACGGATGTCACCAGCGTCAAGCGCCCCGTCATGGATCTGGCGGAGCGGCTCTCGCTGGCCGAGTGCTTCGCCGGGTCGCACCCGCTGGCCGGTACCCATGAGTCGGGGTTTGCCGCGGCCCAACCGTCCCGGCTGGAGGGCGCGCTGGTGTACGTGACGCCGCTTTCAAACGGCGAGCTTGCTGCGCGTGAGATCGCGGACTTCTGGGCCGGCGTCTGCGGCGCCGCTCCGGTGCTGTGCGATGCTGCGGAGCACGATCGGGTGGTGGCGTGGACCAGTCACCTGCCGCAGGCGGTGGCGTCGGCGCTGGCGGGCGCGTTCCGGCGCGCCGGCCCCAGGGGCGTGACCTACGGTCCCGGCGCTCGAGATACCACCCGACTCGCGGCCAGCAATCCGATCCTGTGGCACGACGTGCTGCTGCTCAATCGGGAAGCGCTGCTCGAGGGTCTGGACGCCGTGGAAGGCGAGCTGGGCCGGCTGCGGCGCGCGCTGAATACGGGGAATGGGGATGAGCTGCTGGACTGGCTTGAGGCCGCGCGCGCCTGGAGGCGCCAGGTGGAGGCGTGAGCACTATCCGCGTGCGGCCGCCGGGGGACAAGAGTGTGACCCATCGGGCGTTGGTCCTGGGCGCGTTGGCCGACGGTCGGAGTCTCGTCGAACGACCGCTTGCGTCGCTGGATGCTCGCTCCATGGCGGGCGCGCTCCGGGCCCTGGGCGTCGAGGTGTCGCCGCTCCGTGACGGGGCCGTCGTGGCCGTGCGCGGCCGGGGGCTCGGGGGCCTGCGCCCGCCACGCGGCTCGCTCCACTGCGGCAACTCCGGCACCACGGCGCGCTTTCTGCTGGGGGTCCTGGCGGGCTGCGGCTTCCCGGCCCGGCTCACCGGCGACGCCTCCCTGCGCCGTCGGCCCATGCGCCGCGTCACCGTCCCTCTCTCCATGATGGGGGCCCGTTTCGAAGAGTTGGCGGGCGATGGCCTGCCCCTGATCGTGCACGGTGGGCAGCTTCGCCCGCTGACCTACGACCTGCCCGTGGCCGCCGCCCAGGTGAAGAGCGCCCTGCTCCTCGCGGGGATCGTCGGGAAGGTCCCGGTGCGCCTCACCGAACCCGCGCGGTCCCGCGACCACACTGAGCGGATGCTCACGGCACTGGGCGTCTCGCTGGAACGCAACGGACACTCGCTGGCGCTCGACCCCCCCCAAAGCATCGCCGCGTTCCGGACTCGGGTTCCCGGCGACCTCTCCTCCGCCGCGTTCCTGATCGGGGCCGCCCTGCTGGGGAGCGCGGGCGAGGTCGTCCTGGAGGAGGTCGGCGTCAATCCCACCCGTGCCGGGGTTCTGCGCGTGCTCGCTCGCATGGGGGCCGGCATCACGGTGGAGCCACGAGGTGAGATCCTGGGTGAGCCGCTGGGTGACCTGGTGATTCGGCCGTCCGCTCTGGAGGGGTGCCAGGTGATGGCAGAGGAGGTTCCGTCCCTGATCGACGAGATCCCCGTGCTCGCGGTGCTGGCCAGCCGGGCCCGTGGGCAATCGGTGTTCCGCGGGGTGGCCGAGCTCCGGGTCAAGGAGTCCAACCGCCTGGCGCTCATCGCCCAGAATCTGCGGAACCTGGGTGTCACCGCCGAGGCCACCGCCGAGACGCTCTGGGTGGAGGGGACGGACCGCCCGCCCGTAGGAAGCGTGGAGACGGCGCGGGATCACCGGCTGGCGATGGCGTTTGCCGTGCTGGGAACCGTGCCCGGCGCGCGGATTCGCTTGTCCGAGACGGCATCGGTTGCCGTGAGTTATCCGGGGTTCTTCGACGACCTCAGACAGGTTTCCCGTTCCCCGCTTCAGGGTTCCCGAGGTCCCGGGTCGAGGTCGTGGTGACAGCGCCCCGGGTGATCGCGATCGACGGCCAGGCCGGCTCCGGCAAGACGACCACGGCGCGCGCCGTGGCGCAGGCCCTGGGCTTCGCGCACCTCGACTCGGGGGCCCTCTACCGAGCCGTGACCCTGGCGGCGCTGGACCTGGGCGCGGACGCCGGCGCGAGTCGAGTGCTGGCGGCCGCGGAACAAGTCCATGCTGACCTGGTGCGCGTGGGGGACACGTTCCGGCCGGAGGTGGGCGGCGTGGACGTCTCGCAGGCGATTCGCTCGGAGCGGGTCACGGAACGCGTGTCGGCGGTCGCCGCCTTTCCGGCGGTACGCCACTGGGTCAACCGGCGGCTTCGGACCGCGGTGGCGACTCATTCGGTGGGCGTGGTCGTGGACGGACGGGACATCGGCACCGTGGTGTTTCCCGACGCGCCGCTCAAGGTGTTTCTCACCGCCGCTCCAGAAGAGCGCGCCAAACGGCGGCTAGCTCAGGAAGGACGCCAGGTGGATGCGCGGAGCGTCGGCCAGACCTCCCGGAAACTCCAGTCGCGGGACGCCGCCGACAGCGGGCGAGAGGTGGCGCCGCTGAAGCCCGCGGCGGACGCGGTGGTCCTGGACACGACGGCGCTGAGCTTCGCCGAGCAGGTGGACCGGATCGTGCAGCGTGCACGGAAGGTGTTCGCGCCGGTTGACATAGGTCATGAGCGGGACTAGCATCAAAGGCTTTCCGCTCCCCACTCCGGGGAACGGGGTTCACCTTCAACCTGGGTACAGAGAGACGCAGTCGTCGCGCATGGCGGAACCGTCCCCCGAAACCTTGTCCCTGTCCGCACCCGGCTCCTCCCTCAAGGTGCGCCCCGATCTCTACGACGAAGGCTACTCGGACGAACAGTACGAGGAGATGCTGCGCCTCTACGAAGGCACCCTGCAAAGCATCGTCGAGGGCGAGATCGTTCGGTCCAAAGTCCTGCGCGTCACCGAGACCCACGTGATCCTCGACGTCGGCTTCAAGTCCGAGGGCGCGGTCCCCATCGAGGAATTCAAGGATCCCCAGGCGGTGAACCCGGGCGATGAGGTGGAGGTCTTCCTCGAGGATCTGGAGAACCAGGACGGCGCCGTCGTGCTGTCCAAGAAGAAAGCGGACTTCATGCGGGTGTGGGAGCGCATCCGCCAGGCCTACGAGAGCGACCAGCCGGTGCAGGGCACGCTGGTGAAGAAGATCAAGGGCGGGGTGGTGGTGGACTTGATGGGCGTAGACGCGTTCCTTCCCGGCAGCCAGATCGCGCTGCGCCGCGTCCCCAATATCGACGAGCTCCTTGGCCAAGCCTACCAGTTCAAGATCATCAAGCTCAACAAACGCCGCCGCAACATCGTGGTCTCCCGCCGGGTGATTCTGGAAGCCGAGCGGGCCCACAAGCGCGAGCACCTGATGAAGGAACTGGCGGTGGGACAGCTGCGCAATGGTGTGGTCAAGAACATCACCGACTTCGGCGCCTTCATCGACCTGGGCGGCGTGGATGGCTTGCTCCACATCACCGACATGAGCTACGGCCGGGTGTCGCATCCGTCGGAGGTGGTGCAGCTGGGACAGGAGCTCGAGGTCAAGGTGCTGGACATCGATTGGGAGCGGGAGCGCATTTCCCTGGGCTTGAAGCAGCTCCATCCCTACCCCTGGGAGAACGTCATCGAGAAGTACCCCGTGGGCCAGCGGGTGCAGGGCAAGGTGGTCAGCATCACCAACTACGGGGCGTTCGTCGAGCTGGAGCCCGGGATCGAGGGCCTGGTGCACATCAGCGAGATGAGCTGGACCCGGAACGTGCGGCATCCGTCCAAGGTGGTCTCCATCGGCGAGACCATCGAGGCCGTGGTCCTCAAGGTGGACCCGGGCGAGGAGAAGATCTCCCTAGGGATGAAGCAGACCGAGCAGGATCCCTGGATGGTCCTGCCCATGAAGTACCCGGTCGGCACCCGGGTGTCCGGCAAAGTCCGGAACCTCACGTCGTTCGGGGCCTTCGTGGAGATCGAGCCCGGGATCGACGGGCTGGTCCACATCTCGGACATGTCGTGGACCAAGCGGGTACAGCATCCCTCCGAAGTGGTGAAGAAGGGCGACACCGTCGAAGTCCTCATCCTCAACATCGATGCCGAGAACAAGCGGGTCTCGCTGGGCTTGAAGCAGGCGACCGAAGACCCGTGGCTCAAGATCGGCGAGACCTATCCGGTCGGCACCGAGTTGAAGGGGCGCGTGGTGCGGTTCATGGACAACGGGGTAGTGGTGGACATCGGAGACGACATCGAAGGGTTCGTGCCGGCCAACCAGGTTCCGCTGCGGCCGGACCAGGACCTCAAGACCGATGTGAAAGAAGGGCAGGGGGCGGACGTCAAGGTGTTGGAGGTGGATCCCATTCACCACCGCATCCTCCTGGCCATCACCGATTTCCCGCCCGAGGAGCCCGGCGCTCCGGTCTCCTCAGAGGCGGCGGCCCCCGAACGCCCTAGCGCGCCGGCGGAGTGAACGGCCTGGGGCGACGAACCCGCCGGCGACCTGACGCGGACGGTCGCCGGCGGTTTTTTTTAGATTCGGAGCCATGACCATCCAGAAGAAGCTCGAGGCGCTGGAGCGCCTGCGGCAGGAGTCGGAACAGGGCGGGGGCCCGGATCGAGTCCAGGCGCAACACGACAAAGGCAAGCTCACCGCCCGGGAGCGGCTCCAGCTCCTGCTGGATCCCGGCTCGTTCGTCGAGCAGGACCGCTACGTGACCCACCGGTCCACCGACTTCGGGCTGGCCGAGCAAAAGGTGCTGGGCGACGGCGTGGTGACCGGCTGGGGCACCATCGAGGGACGGTTGGTCTACGTCTTCGCGCAGGACTTCACCGTCTTCGGCGGGTCCCTCGCCGAAGCCCACGCCGAGAAGATCTGCAAGGTCATGGATGCGGCCATGCGGGTCGGGGCGCCGATCATCGGCCTCAATGACTCCGGCGGCGCGCGCATCCAGGAGGGCGTGGTCTCACTGGGCGGCTACGCCGACATCTTCCTGCGCAACACGCTCGCGTCCGGCGTGGTGCCTCAGATCAGCGCCATCCTGGGCCCGTGCGCGGGCGGCGCGGTGTACAGTCCCGCCATCACCGATTTCGTGTTCATGGTGCGGGGCATCGCCTACATGTTCGTGACCGGCCCCAACGTGGTGAAGACGGTCACCCACGAGGACGTGACGCCCGAACAACTGGGCGGCGCGGACGTCCACGCCTCGGTGTCCGGCGTGGCTCACTTCGTGCACGATTCCGAGGCCGAGTGCCTGGCCGACATCCGCCGGCTGATGAGCTTCATCCCGGCCAACAACCTCGACGATCCGCCCCTCCGTCCATCCGCCGATCCGGCTGACCGCCGAGACGAAGAGTTGCTGGATATCGTCCCGGACAATCCCACCAAGCCGTACGACATGCATGACGTGATCCGCCGGGTGGTGGATGACGGCGACCTCCTCGAGGTGCACCGGGACTACGCCACCAACCTCATCGTGGGATTCGCGCGCTTGGGCGGCCATCCGGTGGGCGTGGTGGCCAACCAGCCCGCGGTGCTGGCCGGGGTGCTCGACATCAAGGCCTCACTCAAGGGCGCCCGGTTCATTCGGTTCTGCGACGCGTTCAACATCCCGCTGGTGACCTTCGAGGACGTGCCGGGCTTCCTCCCGGGCGTGGATCAAGAGCACAGCGGCATCATCAAGCACGGCGCCAAGCTGCTGTTCGCGTACGCCGAGGCCACGGTACCCAAGCTCACGGTGATCACGCGCAAGGCGTACGGCGGGGCCTACGACGTCATGAGCTCGAAGCACGTGCGGGGGGACGTCAATCTCGGCTGGCCCACCGCCGAGATCGCGGTGATGGGACCCAAGGGGGCGGTGGAGATCCTGTTCCGCCGCGAGATCGCGGCGGCGAAAGACCCGGACGCGAAAGTCGAGCAGCTGGTCACCGAGTACCGCGAGAAGTTCGCCCATCCCTACCAGGCGGCCGCCCGGGGCTACCTCGACGACGTGATCGATCCTCGCGAAACTCGGCCCCGCCTGATCTCGGCGTTGCGGACGCTGTTGACCAAGCGTGAGAAGAACCCGCCCAAAAAGCATGGGAATATTCCGCTCTAGGACAACGGTTCGGCGGAGAGGCCGGCCTTGCCGCTGAAACGCGTTCTCGTCGCCAACCGCGGCGAAATCGCCGTCAGGATCATTCGCGCGTGCCACGAGCAAGGTCTCGAGGCCGTGGCGGTCTACTCCGAGCCCGACCGCCTGAGTCCCCATGTCCGGGCCGCGGATGCGGCGGTCGCGATCGGCCCGGCGGCGCCGACGGAATCGTATCTCCACATCGAGCGGCTGGTGGAGGCCGCGCGGCGCGCCGGCGCCGACGCCGTCCACCCGGGCTACGGATTCCTCGCTGAGCGGGCGGAGTTCGCCGAGGCGGTGGAACGAGCGGGGCTGGTGTTCGTGGGACCCCCGCCGGCGGCGATTCGCGCCATGGGCGAGAAGACCACGGCGCGCCAACGGATGGCCGCCGCCGGCGTGCCCTTCGTGCCCGGCACCCTGGAACCCGTGCGCGACCCGGCCGATGCGGTGCGAGCAGCCCAGCACCTGGGCTACCCCGTCATGCTCAAGGCGGTGGCGGGCGGCGGCGGGCGCGGCATGCGGCAAGCGGGCTCGGCGGACCAGGTGGCGGCCTTGTTCCGTCAGGCCAGCTCGGAGGCCAGGTCCGCGTTTGGGGATGGCTCGCTCTACCTCGAGAAGCTGATCGAGCGTCCTCGCCACGTGGAGGTCCAGGTGCTGGCCGACCGGCAGGGGCGAACGGTGCACCTGGGCGAGCGGGAGTGCTCGGTGCAGCGCCGGCACCAGAAGCTCATCGAGGAATCTCCCTCGCCCGCGGTGACGCCAGAGCTGCGGCGCCGCATGGGCGAGGCCGCCGTGCGGGCGGCGCGCTCGGTGGGATACCTCAGTGCGGGCACCGTGGAATTCCTGCTCGCGCCGAGCGGTGAATACTACTTTCTGGAGATGAACACTCGGATTCAGGTCGAGCACCCCGTGACCGAGATGGTCTACGGTGTGGACCTGGTACGGGAACAGCTCCGGATCGCGGCCGGCCAGCCGATGTCGCTGCCGCCGGAGCCGCTCGAGCCCCGCGGCCACGCCATCGAGTGCCGGATCACCAGCGAGGACCCGTTTCAGGGCTTCGTCCCGTGTACCGGGCGCATCGAGTTCCTGCGGCCTCCGGCAGGTCCCGGGGTCCGCTGGGAGTCCGGGATCGAGGTGGGCACCGATGTCGGCCTGGCGTACGATCCGCTGCTGGCCAAGCTCATCGCCTGGGGTGAGGACCGCGAGCACGCCATCCGACGGATGGAGCGGGCCCTGAGCGAGCTGATGATCGTGGGGGTGCAAACCTCCCAGCCGTTCCATCGCCGGGTGCTCGGGGAGCCGGAGTTCCGGAGCGGCAGGTACGACATCGGTTACCTGGAGCGGGTGGGGCCGCGCCTGCTGGGCTCCGCCACCGACGAGGCCGAGCTGGAGCTGGCCGCGGTCGCGGTGGCGTTGGCGGAGGAGGAGGCGCGCCGGGTGCCTGCCTCGCCGGGATCCCTCCGGCCGGCGGCACGCCCGTCCGGCATCTGGCTCAGGGCGGCTCGGCTGGACGGGCTTCGGTGACGGTGGTGCCCATCACCCGCATCGGCGCCGGTGGGGACGGGGTGGGCCGCCTGGCCGACGGCATGGTGGTCTTCGTTCCTCGGACCGCGCCGGGCGACGAGGCGGAAATCGAAGTCGTCGAGCGGCGAAAGCGGTACGCCCGCGGGCGGCTGCTGCAGCTGGTGCGGGCGGGAGCCGACCGGGTGGAGCCGGAATGCCCCCACTACACCGGGGATCGCTGCGGAGGGTGCCAGCTTCAGCACCTGAGCGTTCCCGCGCAACTCGCAGCCAAGGCAGGGATGGTGGGCGACGCGCTCCGCCGGATCGGCCGGCGCGAGGTTCCCGATCCGGCCGTGGTCCCGTCGCCGGCCGGCTGGCGTTATCGCAGCAAGATCACACTGGCCGTCTCGGGGGCGCAGATCGGGCTCCGTCGGTATGACGCGCCCGGCAGGGTGTTCGCCCTGGGCGACTGCCGCATCACCCGCGAACCGCTCATGCGGCTGTGGTTGGCGGTGCGCGAACACCGGGCCCTGCTGCCTCCGTCGCTCGAGGAAGTGGTGCTCCGGGAGGACCGGGAGGGCGGTCTTCACGTGGTGGCGGCCGGGGGCGCCGAACCGTGGAACGCCGGGCCCCTCGCGGGGGCGGTGGGACTGGAGGGGGTCGCCTATTGGTGGCGCCCGAGGCGGGGAGCGGCGCGGGTCGTGGCCGGTGCCAGGAGCGGTTTCCCCGTGCTGGCGTTCGAGCAGGTCAATCCTGTGTTGGCGGCCCGGATTCGGCAGGACGCCGTCGCGGAGTTGGGAGAGGTCCAGGGCGAAATCGTTTGGGATCTCTACGGCGGCGTGGGGGACACGGCGCGGCTGCTGGCTGCGCGGGGAGCCCGCGTCTTCAGTGTGGATCGGGACCGCACGGCCATTGCCTGGGCCCGCGGGCGCACCGGCAGTGAAGGGGCGATCACCTGGGTGGCAGGGCCCGTGGAGGAGTCGCTGCATCGGCTGCCGGAGCCAGCTGCCGTGGTGGTGAATCCCCCTCGCGCGGGTCTGGCAGCCCGGGTGAGCGCCCCCCTGCAGCGTTGGGGAACGTCGCGGCCCCACGCCCGACTCTGCTACGTGTCCTGCGATCCGGCGACCCTGGCCCGCGACCTGAGTCGGCTGCCGGCCTTCGCCCTCGCTCGAGTGCGGGCGTACGATCTCTTTCCCCACACCGGCCACGTGGAGAGCCTGGCCGTCCTCCGGCGCGCATGAAGTTCAGGGTGAGCATTGCCGGCCGCGACCTGGAGGTGGAAGTGCTGGGGCCGGACGTGCGAGTGGGAGGGCGGACGTTCGCGGCGGCGCTGCTGCGGGTTCCAGGAACCCCGGTCTGCCGTCTGACCTCCGAGCGACACTCGCGAACGTACGCCCTGCTCCGGCAGGGTGAGGGCTGGTTGGTCCAATGCGGCGGACAGGTGTGGACGGCGGAGGTGGTGGACGAGCGGACGGCCCAGTTACGGGCCTTGCAGCAGGACCGAGGGAGGCCGGACGCTCCCGGTGTGGTGAGGGCCCCGATGCCGGGGCTGGTGCTTCGAGTCGAGGTCGAGGCTGGTCAGGAGGTCAGGGCCGGCTCCGGGCTGGTGGTCCTCGAAGCCATGAAGATGGAGAACGAGATCCGATCGTCGGGGCCGGGCCGCGTCAGCGCAGTGCTGGTGGAACCCGGGCAGGCGGTGGAAAAAGGTACACCGCTGGTGGAGGTCGCGGGCGTGGGTTGACCGGCGGTTCGGCCGGGGCTAAACTAAGTGGCTGTTCGGCTTTACAATTTCATCGCAGCGCGCGCCGCTGGAAGACTACTAAGGACCGAATGGGGCGTATACCCTTACGCCCAGCGAGATCAAGCGCCGGTGGTACGTCGTCGATGCCGAGGGCGTGGCCCTCGGTCGGTTGGCCAGTGCCGTGGCGCAGATGATCCGGGGGAAACACAAGCCCGATTTCACGCCCCACCTGGACGGGGGCGACTTCGTAGTGGTGATCAACGCGTCCAAGGTGCGTCTGACGGGTCGTAAGCGGGAGCAAAAGCAGTACTTCCGGCACAGCGGCTACATGGGGCACGAGCGTTTCACCCCGGTGGCGAAGGTGCTGGCGACGCGCCCGGAGCGGGTGATCGAGCGTGCCGTCTTCGGGATGTTGCCTAAGTCCACCTTGGCTCGGCAGCACCTGCGCCGGAAGCTCAAGGTGTACGCCGGGCCGGACCATCCCCACGCGGCGCAACAGCCGACGCCGGTGAGCGTGCGGCAGGGAACTGGACGAACCGTATGACGGTAGCGCAGCCCGAACTGCGGTGGCATGCGGTAGGCCGGCGGAAGACGGCCGTGGCCCGCGTCTATCTGACGCCGGGCTCCGGCAAGTGGGACATCAATGGGCGGACACTGGGTGACTATTTTCCCCGGCGCTCGCTGGTGCAGCACATCCAGGAGCCGTTCTCGAGCACCGACACGCTGGGCGCGTTCGACGTGCGGGCGCACGTGGTGGGCGGCGGCATGACGGGGCAAGCCGGCGCGTTGCGCCTGGCCGTGGCACGGGCGCTGGTGGGGGCGGATGAGACCCATCGTCGCAAGCTGCGGGGCCAGGGGCTGCTCACGCGGGATCCGCGGGCCGTGGAGCGCAAGAAGCCGGGCCGGCCGGGAGCGAGGAAGCGGTTCCAGTTCAGCAAGAGGTAAGGCCGCGTTCAGCAATCAGCAGTCAGCTATCAGAAACCCTGATTGCTGAGTGCTGATTGCTGAGTGCAGGAGCGCACTACTCACATCGCCGGATTTCGCTCTGGGTGTTCAGCGTGGCTGAATGAGGGCGAAAGACGAAGGCGATGGCGGACTCAACCCAGGACTGAGGTTCATGACGCAGCCGCAGTTGCAGGACCTGCTCGAAGCCGGCGTGCATTTCGGCCACCAGACCAGGCGCTGGAATCCCAAGATGCGCCGGTTCATCTTCGCCGAGCGCTCGGGTATCTACCTCATCGATCTCCAGAAGACGCTGCGCCAGCTGCAGACCGCGCAGGAGTTGATGCGAAGCGTGGTGATGCGGGGCGAGGGCGTGCTGTTCGTGTGCACCAAGAAGCAATTGAAGCCGATCCTGCAGGCGGAGGCGCAGCGTTGCGGCGCGTTCTGGGTCACGGAACGCTGGCTCGGCGGGATGCTGACCAACTTCCACACCATCAAGAAGCAGATCGGCCGGCTCAAAGAGGTGGAGCAGGGCCTGGAAGACGGGGCCTTCGAGTTCTTCACCAAGAAGGAACAATTGCTGTTCGAGCGCGAGCGGCAGAAGCTGAACCGCAACCTCGAAGGCATCAAGAACATGAATCGGTTGCCGGGCGTGCTCTACGTGGTGGACGCCAAGAAGGAGCGCATCGCCATCGCCGAGGCGAACAAGCTGGGCATGCCGGTGGTGGCGATCGTGGACACCAACGCCGACCCCGACCTGATCACGGTCCCCATCCCGGGCAACGACGACGCCATCCGCTCCGTGTCGCTGATCACGCGCGCCCTGGTGGACGTGATCGCCGAGGCCCGCTCGCAGGTGCCGCTGCGAGAGGCAGTGGAGGAAGGTGAAGGGTATACCTACAGCACCGATGCCGGCACGGAGGGGGAGGAGGAGGACCGGCGGAAGCGGCGGCGAGCCCGGCGGCGGCGGCCCAAGCCCGAAGCCATCGTGGCCCGGCTCAAGACCGAGCAGCCGGCGGAGGAGGAACGCGGCGAGTCGCCTGGGGCGTCTGAAGGGTAAGGCTGCCGGCGCGGGGCGACCAACGGGGACCGCCGCTCCTGGGACCGCGGATCACGGTTCGGAGGCGGCGGTTTTCGCATACGGATCCAACGGGAGACGCGATCTTGACCATGACGATTTCCGCTAAAGACGTCGCCGCGCTCCGCGCACGCACCGGGGCGGGCATGATGGACTGCAAGCACGCGCTGGAAGAGGCCCAGGGTGACGTGGAGAAGGCGATCGAGCTGTTGCGCAAGAAGGGCATCGCTAAGGCCGAGAAGCGCGCGGGGCGGGGCGCCGCGGAAGGCCTGATCGGCGGCTACGTGCACTTCAACGGCAAGGTCGGCGTGCTGGTCGAGGTGAATTGCGAAACCGACTTCGTGGCCCGCACCGAGGACTTCCAGGGCCTGGTCAGGGACTTGGCCCTGCACATCGCCTCCGCCGACCCGGTCGCGGTGTCGGTGGAGGAGGTTCCCCAGGCGCTGCTGGAGCGGGAGCGCGAGATCTATCGGGCCCAGGCTGCGGAATCGGGCAAGCCCGAGAAAGTGTGGGACAAGATGGTCGAGGGCCGGGTAAAGAAGTTCTACCAAGAGCGGGTGCTGTTGGAGCAGCCCTTCGTGAAGGACGACCACCAGACCGTGGGGCAACTGGTGAAAGCCGTCTCGGGCAAGGTCGGGGAGAACGTGGTGGTGCGCCGGTTTGTGCGGTTCCAGCTCGGCGAGGGCTGATGGCAGACCTCAAGTACCGGCGTGCCCTGATCAAGCTCTCCGGGGGTTCCCTGGCCGGCGAGCGCGGCTTCGGGATCGACTTCGCGGTGGTGGATCGTCTCACCGACGAGCTCCAGGCGGTCCACCAGCTGGGCGCCGGCATCGGGCTGGTGATCGGCGGGGGCAACATCATCCGCGGCACGGTGGCGAGCCAGCAAGGGATGGACCGGGTGTCCGCGGACTACATGGGGATGCTGGCCACCGTGATCAACGCCCTGGCGCTCCAGGATATCCTCGAGCGCAAGGGCGTCGAGACCCGGGTGATGACCGCAATCCGGATGGAGGAGCTGGCGGAACCCTACATCCGGCGGCGGGCCCAGCGGCACTTGGAGAAGGGCCGCGTGGTGTTGTTCGCCGGGGGGACCGGCAACCCGTACTTCTCGACCGACACCGCTGCGGTGTTGCGGGCGCTGGAGATCGAAGCCCAGGTGATCGTGAAGGCCACCAGTGTGGACGGTGTCTTTACGGCCGACCCCAAGCGCGACCGTAGCGCGCAATTCATTCCGCACATCACCTTCCAGGAAGTGCTGGTCAAGGGGCTGGCGGTCATGGACGCTAATGCCTTCGGCTTGTGCAAGGAGAACGGGTTGCCCATCGTGGTCATGAACGTCAACCAGCCCGGCGCCATCGCCAGGGTCCTGGCGGGAGAGCGTGTGGGCACCCTCGTCACATGAGTCAGCCCACCGCGTTGCCCGACATCGCCAAGCGGGCGAAGGACGCCATGCATAAGGCGCTGGAGAGCACCAAGCACGAGCTGGCGACCATTCGCAGCGGCAAGGCCACCACCAGCCTGTTGGACACGGTGCGGGTGGAAGCCTACGGCCAGCAGCTGCCGCTCCACCAGGTGGCCAGCGTAGCCGCGCCCGAGCCGCGCCTCATCACGGTGCAGCCGTGGGACCGCTCGCTGATCGGTGCCGTGGAGAAAGCGCTGCGGACGTCGGACCTGGGCCTCAACCCCTCCAACGACGGGACCGTGATCCGAGTGCCGCTGCCGCCGCTCACCGAGGAGCGGCGGAAGGAGTTGGTGAAGGTGGTTCACAAGCTCGCGGAAGAGGGTCGGATCGCGGTCCGGCACGCCCGCACCGAGGCGCTGGCCCAGATCAAGAAGCTGGAGCATGTCTCCGAAGACGACAAGCGCCGCACCGAGAAAGAGATGCAGAAGCTGCACGACGACGCGATGAAGCAAGTGGACGCGCTGGTGAAGGGCAAGGAACAAGAGATCATGGAGGTCTGACCCCCAGCCCGATGGCTCACCAGCTCGCGCGCCGCATCGGCGTCGCGGCCATCGGCATCCCCGCCACCATCGGCCTCATCTACCTCGGCGGCTGGGCGCTGGTCGCGGCCCTCGCCGTGCTCGGGGCCCTGGGGGCCTTCGAGTTCTATCGCCTCGCCGCCCGGCACGGGGTCCGCGCGCTGGTCGCGCTGGGGTGCGGCGGCGCCGCGCTGTTCCCGGCCGGGGCCTGGTTGGTGCTGCCGGCGGGCTACGCGCTGGCGCCGCGCTGGTTCGCGTTTCTGCTGGCGCTGTGGCTCATGGGCGTCATGGGGGCCGCGCTCGCCACCCGCGCGCCGGTTGACGGGCCCACCGCCGGCCTCGGTGTCACGGTCTTGGGCGCGCTGTACGCGGGGGCCCTGCCCGCCTTCCTGCTCCTGTTACGCTATCCGGCCTCGCCGCCTGGAGCGGTGGCCGGGACGGCGCTGGCCTGTTTTCCATTGGCCCTCACCTGGATCTGCGATACGCTGGCGATGGCGGGGGGCGCCGTCATCGGGGGCCCCAAGCTGGCGCCGGTCCTGAGCCCCGCCAAAACCTGGGCGGGCGCCCTCACGGGGACCGTGGGCGCCTTGCTCGGGGCGTTCGCCTACGGACGCTGGGTGCTGGCACCGTTGGAGGTGGCGCTGTCGGTACCGGTCCTCCTGGGGTCGGGGGCGGCGGTAGCGACGCTGGGGCAACTTGGCGATGTTGCAGAGTCGCTCTTCAAGCGGGAAGCGGGCGCCAAGGACTCGGGCGCGTTGTTCCCCGGCCACGGCGGGGTGCTGGACCGACTCGACTCGCTGTATTGGACCATCCCTGCGGTGGCGCTGGTCGTGTTGGCCGGAGGTGGGCTGTGAGCGTCGGCGTTGCGGTGCTGGGATCCACCGGGTCCATCGGGACCGCGGCGCTCCGGGTACTGGCCCGCCAGCGAGCACGGTTTCGGGTGGTGGCGCTCACCGCCCACGCCTCGGCCGACGTCTTGGAACGGCAGGCCAAGGAGACCGATGCCGAGCTGGTCGGGCTGGTCCGCGGGGACGCGGGGCGGAACCGGCACTGGCGAGTGGGGCCGGAGAGCCTGGTCGAAGCGGCCACCCATCCCGACGTGCGGATCGTGATCAACGCGATCGTGGGCGCGGCCGGTCTGCCCGCAACGCTGGCGGCGCTCCGGGCGGGCAAGCGAGTCGCGCTGGCGAACAAGGAAACCCTGGTCATGGCGGGCGAGCTGGTCTTGTGCGCGGCGCGGGAGGGGCGGGGCGAGATCGTCCCCATCGATTCCGAGCACAGCGCGGTGCTCCAGTGTCTGGCGTCGGCGGGCGGGAGAGCGCTGCGGCGGCTCATTCTCACGGCCTCTGGTGGCCCGTTTCGCGGCTGGGCTCCGGAGCGCGTGGCCCGGGCCACGGTGGAGGAGGCGCTCAACCATCCGACCTGGCGCATGGGTCCCAAGATCACCGTAGACAGCGCCACGCTGGCGAACAAAGCGCTGGAAGTGATCGAAGGCCATTTCCTCTTCGGGCTCCCGTTCGACGGGATCGAGGTGGTGCTGCACCCGCAATCGGTCATCCACGCCCTCACCGAATTCGCGGACGGGTCGGTGCTGGCGCAACTCGGCTTCCCGTCCATGGAGCTGCCCATCCTGTACGCCCTCACGCACCCCGAGCGGCTGCCCGACGACGGCGTCCGCCCGTTCGACCCCGTGGCCGCCAGTCCGCTGACGTTCCAGATGCTGGTGCCGGGCATGTTCCCCGCCTTCGATCTCGGCGTGGCGGCGGGCCGGATGGGCGGGACGGGAGCGGCGGTCTTCAACGCCGCCAACGAGGTCGCGGTGCAGGCGTTCCTCGCCGGGCGGGTCCGCTTCGGAGCCATCGCGGACACCATCGAGGCCGTCCTCCAGGCTCACCAGGTTGGGCCGGCGACGGCGCTGGAAGACGTGTTGGCCGCCGACCAATGGGCGCGCCAACGCGCGGAGGCCAGATGCTCCTGACCATCGCCGCCGCCGTGGTGGTTCTCGGGGCGGTGATCTTCGTCCACGAAGTCGGGCACTTCCTCGCGGCCAAGGCCACCGGGGTGGGCGTGGTGCGGTTCTCGGTTGGCTTCGGGCCGGCCACACCGCTTCGGTTCCGGCGGGGCGACACGGAGTACGTCCTGTCGTGGTTCCCCTTCGGCGGGTACGTCATGATGGCGAGCGAGGAGGAGACCTCGGACGAGACCGGCGGGGTGCGGGCCCTGGAGGGCGGGCCGGCGGAGCGGGTCTTTCCGACCGAGCAGCAGTTCGAGAGCAAGTCGCTGTGGGCCCGTATCCTGGTCATCTCGGCGGGTGTGCTGATGAACGCGGCGTTCGCCTGGGTGCTCTACGCCGGGCTCGCCCTGGGATACGGGAGCCAGGAGGATCCGACTACGGCCGTGGCGTCGGTGGATGCGGCGCTGCTTCCGCAGGCCGCCACGGCGCTGGCCGAGCTCGAGTATCCCCGGACCGTGGTCCGAATCAATAGCGACACCATAACGTCCTGGAACGACCTCCAGGCGGCCGTGCTGGACCCCACCAGCGGCAGCCTCACCATGGAGTTCGCGGGCCAGCCATCGCCGCTCGCCGTGGCCGTGCCTGGAACCCCCGGGGATGACCGGGTGCGCCTGCTGCGGGCGCTGAAGCCCGCCTGGGCGCCGCGCCTGGGCTACGTAGCGCCTGGGCGTCCGGCCGCAGCAGCCGGGCTCGCGACCGGGGACCTGATCCTCGCCGCCGACCGCGACAGCGTGCGCTACTGGGATGATCTGGTGCGAGTGATCGAGGCCCATGCCGGCGACTCGGTCACCCTGGTGGTGCAGCGGGCGGATTCCCTGTTCACCGTGGCCTTAGTGCCCACCGCCGAATCGGACACCGACGTGGTGCGCGGGGGACGGCGCGTCGTGGGGAAGGTGGGCGTCGGACCCCAGATCACGCCGCGGCACGTGCGCTACGGCCTCTCAGGCGCCGTGCGGGAGGCGACCCGCCAAGCGGTGGCGGACGCCGGGCTGGTGGTGTTCGCGGTGAAAGGACTGATCCTGGGCGACGTGTCCCCGCGCGAGCTGGGCGGGCCCATCTTCATCGGTCAATTGTCGGGTCAGCTGGCGCAGGTCGGGCTGGAGCCGTTTCTGCGGTTCATCGCGCTCTTCTCGATCAACCTGGCCGTCTTGAACCTGCTCCCGATCCCGGTCCTGGACGGCGGCCGGTTGGTGTTCCTGCTGGCCGAGGGGGTTCGGGGACGCCCGCTCTCGCGAGCGCTGCGGATTCGCTTGAGCCAGGTGGGCGTGGCGCTGCTGCTGGCGATCATGCTTCTGGCGCTGACCAACGACCTACTGCGGTTGTTCGGCGGCTAGCCCATCCTCCGAGAACACCCAACCCGCGTCGCGCCAGAGCCGAGTCCTCACGGACCGCATAACCCTCTGCGCTCTGGCTGTTGTTCTCTGCGCTCCGGTGAGTCAGCGACGTTCCATCCGGCAGGGTTGTCAGCGCCGGCCCAGCACCACGACCAGCAGTGCCACGAGGACCACGACCAGAACGGCGGCGGCGGGCAGCAACCACCGGCCCAGGTTCGCCGGCAGGCCACGGGTGGCGGGCCGTGCCGCCGCCTGCACCGCAGTGCGCCCGAACGAGGTGGTGTGGCGGCTGACTTCTTCGATGGCGTTCAACTCGGCGAGGAGGTCGTCGGCGGAGGCGTACCGGTCATCCGGATGCTTGGCGAGGCACTTGAGGATGATCCGCTCGGCGCGCTTGGAGAGGTCCGGCCGCAGCTGCCGCGGCGGCTCGGGCTGGTCTTCCACGTGCATCCGGGCTAACTCGAACCAATCGCTGGAGCGAAACGGTAGCTCGCCGGTCGCCGCTTTATACAGGGTGACGCCGAGGGCGTAGAGGTCGCTCCGCCCGTCGAGCGGGCAACCCTGGGCCTGCTCGGGCGAGACGTAATGGGGCGTCCCGATCGTCATGTTGACGCCGGTGGCCGTGGCATAGCCCGAGACGGCGCGGGCGATCCCGAAATCGGCGATCACGGCAGTGCCGTCGCCGGTAAAGAGGATGTTGTCCACCTTGATATCGCGGTGGATGATGCCACCGGCGTGGGCGAACGCCAGGGCGCTGGTCACGTCGCGGGCGATGCGCAACAGGTCGGCCTCGGGGAGCGGCCCATCCCGGGCCAGCCGCGTGGCGAGCGAGCTGGAATAGAGGTCCATCGCGAAGTAGGTCGCCTCGCCCGTCTTTCCGATGTCCAGGATCCGCACGATGTTGGGATGCCGGAGCTCGGAGGCTACGCGCGCTTCGTTCCGGAACCGGGTCTCGAACTGGGAGTCGCCTGCGTATCGGGGCTTGAGGACCTTGAGAGCCACCGGTGTTCCGTCGGCGGTGCGGCGGCCGGCGAATACCCAGGCGAAACCGCCTTGGCCGATGAGCCGCTCGACCTTGAAGGGGCCGATGGTTTCTCCGAGTAAGGCTTCCGCTTCCAGCGACATGGGCCGACTTTACAGAGTTTCCAAGCAGGGCTAAATTATTTTGCTAGGCTAATATCGACACCGTCCAGGGCCCCCGGGCCCGTGCTGGTGGAGGATACACGTTTCGTGGGCGTTGACAAGAACGCGGTCATGCAGAAGCACGGCCTGGGTCCCGCCGACACGGGGTCGGCCCGGGTCCAGGTGGCCCTGCTCACCGGGCGGATCAATTCCTTGACCGATCATTTCCGCGCTCACCCCAAAGACCACCACGGCCGCCGTGGCCTCCTGATGATGGTCAGCAAGCGGCGCCGTCTCCTCGAATACCTCAAGCGCACGGATCTGGCAGGCTATCGCCGGCTCATTGATGAGCTGGGTCTCCGGCACTAGGAACCGGGTCGGGCCACGAGGCGTCTGGGAGGAGCACCCCGGACGCCTTGCCGCATGTGTGTGGGTGCTCTCAGCAGTCAAGGGTCTATGGTAAGACGCGTGGAACACCTCGTGGGCGGCCGCCCGCTGCGGTTGGAGACCGGCCGGCTCGCCAAGCAAGCCGCCGGCAGCGCCATCGTACAGTACGGCGAGACGATGATCTTGGCGGCCGTGACCGTCTCCGATCAGCAGTCAACCCTCCCGTTCTTCCCCCTCAGCGTCGAATACCGCGAGAAGAGCTACGCCGCCGGGAAGATCCCCGGCGGCTTCATCAAGCGCGAGGGTCGTCCCAGCGACGACGAGATCCTGGCGGCGCGGCTCACGGATCGCTCAATTCGGCCCCTGTTCCCCGAGGGGTTCCGCAACGAGGTCCAGGTCTTCGTCTACGTGCTCTCGGCGGACCAGGAAAACGACGCGGACGTGCTGGGTATCACCGGCGCCTCGTTGGCCCTGGGCCTCTCGCCGGTGCCGTGGGACGGCCCCATCGCGGGCGTGCGGGTGGGCCGGGTCGATGGGCACTGGGTGCTCAACCCCACGTTCCAGCAGCTCGAGTTCAGCGACGTCGACATCGTCGTGGCCGGCAGCCGGGATTCCATCATGATGGTGGAAGGGAGCGCGTTGGAGCTGCCGGAGGACCAGGTCGCCGACGCGCTGGCCTTTGCCCAGCGGGGGATCGCGGAGATGGTGGCGTGGCAGGAGGAGATCATCCGCGACCTGGGCGCCACCAAGATGTCCTGGACCAAGGCCGAGCCGCCGGAGCAGCTGGTCGCGCGGGTCCGCGAGCTTGCGGGCGAACGCGTCCGGGAGGCGCTGAACCTGCCGGAGAAGTCGGAACGCGCGCAGGCGCTGGCGGCGCTCCGGGCCACCGTCACGGAGCAGCTGGCAGCCGAGTTTCCCGAGAACGCGAAGGACGTCGGCGGGGTGTTGGAGGAGATCGAATACGAGACCATGCGGCGGCAGGTGCTGGCGGCCGGGGAACGAGTCGACGGCCGGGATCTGGCGACGGTGCGGCCGATCACCTGTGACGTCGGCATCCTGCCGCGGGCCCACGGATCGGCGCTGTTCACCCGGGGCCAGACCCAGGCGTTGGTGAGCACGACGCTGGGCACGGTGTCGGACGAGCAACGGATCGACACGGTGGACGTGGCGCAGGAAACCACCAAGAGCTTCATGCTGCACTACAACTTCCCGCCGTTCTCGACCGGCGAAGTGAAGCCGGTCCGGGGAGTGTCGCGACGGGAGATTGGGCACGGCTCCCTGGCGGAGCGCGCCCTGCAGCCGCTGCTGCCGCCCTACGAGGCGTTCCCCTATACCATCCGCGTGGTGTCCGACATCCTGGAGTCCAACGGCTCTTCGTCGATGGCCACGGTGTGCGGCGGCTCGCTGGCCCTGATGGACGCCGGCGTGCCGATGAAGGCCCCCTGTGCCGGGGTGGCCATGGGCCTCATCAAGGAGGGCGAACGGGTGGCGGTGCTGACCGACATCCTGGGCGCGGAGGACCACCTCGGGGACATGGACTTCAAGGTGGCCGGCACGCGTGAGGGCGTCACGGCGGTCCAGATGGACATCAAGATCCAGGGTCTGCCTCTCCAGACGGTGCGCGAGGCCCTGCATCAGGCGCGCACCGCGCGGCTGCACATCCTGGACGTCATGGGGCAGACGCTGGCCCAGCCTCGCACCAGCCTGTCCAAGTACGCTCCGCGCATCATCACCCTCCAGGTGAAGCCCGACCGGATCGGGGACATCATCGGACCCAAGGGCAAGACCATCCGCGGCCTCCAGGACCAAACCGGGGCCGAGATCAACGTGGACGACAGCGGGTTGGTGACGATCTCCAGTACCAGCGGCGAAGCCGGCGAACGGGCGCGGGACATGATCGCGGCGATCGTGCAGGAGCCCGAGGTGGGATCGGTTTACGAAGGGACGGTGAAGAGCACCACCGCGTTCGGCGCGTTCGTGGAGATCCTCCCCGGGGTGGAGGGCTTGCTGCACATTTCGGAACTCCAGCACGGGCGGACCGAACGCACCGAGGACGTGGTCAAGAAGGGCGACCGGGTGCGGGTCAAGCTTCTGGAAGTCGACGGCCGCGGCAAGATGCGGCTCTCGCGCAAAGCCGTCCTGGACAAGTCCTGACGGGCGGATGCTAACCGTCAAGCTCGACGAGGGTCTCTACCGGACCACCGCCGAGAACGGGGTGACTGTCCTGTCGGAGGTGCTGCCGGGGGTCCGCTCGGTGGCTGCCGGCGTGTGGGTCCGGACTGCCTCGGCGCACGAAGCCCGCGCCCAGATGGGCGTCTCCCACTTGCTCGAGCACATGGTGTTCAAGGGGACCGAGCGCCGCACCGCCCGCGAGATCGCCCTTGAGCTGGAGGCCCGGGGCGGCGCGCTCGACGCCTTCACCTCACGTGACCACACGTCCTACCAGGCGCGGGTGCTGGACGAAGACCTCCCCCGAGCCCTCGATGTACTCACCGATCTGGTGCGCAATCCGGTGCTGCGCGAGAGCGATCTCGCCCTCGAGCGGAATGTGGTGCTGGAGGAGATCAGCACGGTCGAGGACACCCCCGACGACCTGGTGTTCGAGCTGCACGCTCGGGCCCTGTGGCCGGATCATCCCTACGGGTACTCCATCTTGGGGACCCGCGAAACCGTGGGGCAGCTGATGGCGGAAGACCTCCGCCAGCTGCACCGCCGGGCGTACCACCCCCGCCACATCGTCATCGCGGCGGCCGGCAGCCTGAACCACGAGGTGCTCCTCAAGCTGTTGGCTCGCTGTGGCTGGTTCACGTTCGACGGTGGGCCGGAGCCGGTTCCCGTGAAGCCGGTGCCGCCGGCGGCGCGCGTCGAGCAGCGCGTTCCCCGGGAGTCCGCCCAGGTGCACCTGGTGATGGGCACCGACACCTTCCCGTATCGCGATCACCGCCGTTACGCCCTGCTCCTAGTGAACACGGTGCTGGGCGGCGGGATGTCGAGCCGTCTGTTCCAGCGGGTTCGCGAGGAGCTGGGGTTGGCGTATGCGATCTATGCCTTCCAATCGTTCTACCAGCATTCCGGCCTGACCGGCGTCTACGTGGGGACCCATCCCCATACCGCGTCCCAGGCGGTCGACGCGATCCGCGCGGAGTTGGAGCGGATGGCGTCCGAGGGGCTCAATCCGGGGCAGCTGGCGGAGGCGGCGCAGCAGCTCAAGGGCCAGGTAACCCTGTCCCTGGAAAGCCCGGCCGCCCGGATGCACCGGCTGGCCACGCTGGCGCTGCATCACGAGCCCTACCGGACCATCGATCAGGTGCTGGCCGAGATCGACCAGGTGCGAGTCGAGGATGTGCAAGCCGTCGCCGCCGAGTACTTTGTGCCGGACCGCCAAACCGCGGTGTGGCTTGGGCCCAATGTGTAGGCGTTGCGGCTGGTCCCGGCCCTCCTCACGCTCGCATCTGACGAGTGGGCCATGATCATCGGCGTCCCCAAGGAGGTCAAAGCCAACGAGAGTCGTGTGGCCCTGGTGCCCGCCGGGGCCGAGGCCCTGGTGGCGGCCGGCCACACCGTGCTGGTGGAGGAGGGCGCCGGAGTGGGCAGCGGGTTCCCGGACGCCGCCTATCGCGACGCGGGCGCCAGCGTGGCGGCCCAGGTGGGCGAGGTCTGGGCCCGGGCGGGGCTCATCCTCAAGGTCAAGGAGCCGATCCGCCCGGAGTATTCGCGGATCCGGCCCGGCCAGGTGCTGTTCACCTATTTTCACTTTGCCGCCAGCGAGGAGCTGACGCGCGCGATCGTGGATTCCCGGTGCGTGGCCATCGCGTACGAGACGGTGCAGCTGCCGTCGGGCGAGCTGCCGCTGCTCACCCCGATGAGCGAAGTGGCCGGCCGCATGGCGGTGCAGGAGGGAGCCAAGTACCTGGAGCGAACCCACGGCGGGAGCGGGATCCTGTTGGGCGGGGTGCCCGGCGTGGCGCCGGCGGCCGTGCTGATCATCGGGGGCGGCGTCGTGGGCGCCAATGCCGCGCGCATGGCGGCTGGGCTGGGCGCCGAGGTCACCCTGCTGGACCTGTCGCTGGAGCGGTTGCGCTACCTGGCGGACGTGATGCCCGCCAACGTGCGGCTGCTGTACTCCAATCGGCATAACCTGTTGGAGCAGCTCCCGCGGGCGGACTTGGTGGTGGGGGCGGTGCTCCTCCCCGGGGCCAAGGCGCCCAAGCTGGTCCGGCGCGAGGACCTGAAGCTCATGAAACCGGGATCGGTGGTGGTGGACGTCTCAGTGGACCAGGGTGGGTGCATTGAGACCATCAAGCCGACCACCCACGAGCATCCCACCTATGTCGTCGACGGCGTCATCCATTACGGGGTGAGCAACATGCCGGGCGCGGTGCCGCGGACGTCGACCCTGGCCCTCACCAACGCGACCTTCCCCTACGCGCGGCGGCTGGCCCGTGACGGGTGGCAGAAAGCTTGCGGGGAGGATGGGGCGTTGCGGCTCGGGCTCAACATCGTGGGCGGGAAGGTGGTCTACCCGGGGGTGGCGGAAGCCTTCGGGATGGAGTTGGTGGACGTCTCGCAGGTGCTCTGAACCCTCAGGGCCGCGCGACCTGGGCGAGGGCCCTTAAGTCGCGCGCTTGAGGCACCTTAGGCACCGGGTTAGGTTTGCCACTCTATGCGCTGGCCCCTGAGGATCGACAGCTGGCTCCCCGCCAACGAGATCGCCGTGGATCTCGGGACCTCCAACACGCTGGTCTACGTGAGGGGCGAAGGGATCGTGCTGAACGAGCCCTCCGTGGTGGCCATCGAAAAGGCCTCCGGCGTGGTGAAGGGGATCGGGCTGGAGGCCAAGCGCATGTTGGGCCGCACCCCGGACGGCATCCTGGCGGTACGGCCGCTCAAGGACGGCGTGATTGCCGACTTTGATGTAACCGAGAAGATGCTGCGGTACTTCCTCTCGTCCATCATTCAGAAGCACGTCTTCCGCGTCAAGCCCAAGGTGATTGTCTGCGTGCCCAGCGGGATCACCGAAGTCGAGAAACGGGCGGTTCGGGACAGCGCGCATTCGGCCGGCGCCAAAGAGGTGTACATGGTGGCCGAGCCCATGGCGGCCGCCATCGGAGTGGGGTTGCCGGTGGAGACGCCTACCGGGAACATGGTGATTGACATCGGCGGTGGGACCACCGAGATCGCCGTGATCGCGCTGTCAGGGATCGTGAGCGACACGTCGATTCGCACCGGCGGCGACGAGCTGGACCAGGCGATCGTTCAGTTCATGCGGAAGAACTACAACCTGCTGATCGGCGAGCCGACGGCCGAAGCGATCAAGATCGCCATCGGCTCCGCGGCGCCGGTCGGCGAGGAGAAGGAAATGGAGGCCAAGGGCCGCGACCTGGTCTCCGGCATTCCCAAGGTGGTTCGGGTGCACTCCAGTGAGATCCGCGAGGCGGTCCAGGAGCCCATCCAGCAGATCGTGGACGCGGTGCGGCGGGCGCTCGAGATCACGCCTCCGGAGCTGGCCAGCGACATCGTGGATCGCGGCATCGTCATGGCCGGCGGCGGAGCGCTGATTCGGGGCCTCGACGTGCTCCTGTCGCAGGAGACTTCGTTGCCGATCCGGGTGGACGAGGACCCCCTCACCTGCGTGGTCCGAGGAGTGGGACGCATCCTGGACGATCCGGAGAAATACCGCTCGGTCCTTTCGACCTAACCGATCCTCCGTGACCTTCGCGTCCGAACGATACGCGTCGCGGCGCGACACGCTGGCCTTCATCGTTTGTCTGTTGTTGTCCGTCGCGGCCCGCATGACCCCCGCTGCGTGGCACGATCGGGTCTCCGACAGCCTCCGGGGCACGCTCCTCCGCCCCTTGGTCGCGATGCAGGGGTGGGCCGAGTCGGCCCGGACCACGCGGCAGCGGTTCGCGCGGGTAGTGGCGGAACGGGATTCGGCGGCCGTGGTGGCGACGCTGGCGGATGCGCTGCGGGAGGAAAACGCCCAGCTGCGGGCGGTGCTGGGGCTACGGGAACGCCTGCCGGCGCGTCACGTGGCGGCCGAGGTCCTGCACCAATCGCTCCCGACCGACGGCTACACCTTGCTCATCTCCGCCGGGAGCCGACAGGGCGTGCGGGTGCTGGCGCCGGTCATCGCGCCGGGTGGGTTGGTGGGGGTGGTCCGGAGCGTGGGGAGCAACACCTCCGTGGTGGTGGCCTGGGCGCACCCGGATTTTCGCGCCAGCGCCATGACCGCCGACGGGGCGGTCTTCGGCATCGCGGCGCCCTATGGCGGCGCCGATCCCGGGAGCCTGCTGCTGGAGCTCCGGGGCGTCCCCTACCGGGAGCAGCTGGTCCCGGGAACGCGGGTGTACACCTCGGGCCTGGCGACCGGCGAGCGCGGCGTGTACCCGCGGGGCATTCCGATCGGCACCATCCTGTCGGTGGGCGAGGAGCTGCCCGGCTGGGCCCGGACCTACCTGGTGCTGCCCGCCGCGCATCCCGCCTCGATCTCTCACGTCATCGTGTTGTTGGATACCCGCCCCGACCTGACCGGCGCCTTCGCCGGGCCCGAGCCGTGAACCGCAAGTACGGCGCTTACCGGTTGCGGGCGGTGCTGCTGCTGCTGGCGGTGGCGCACTTCACAGTGCGTCCCTGGCTCGGAGATCCGCGCCCGGCGCCGGATTTTCTGGTTCTGGCGCTGCTGGTGTATGCCCTGCGGGCACGCCCGGGGGCCGCCGCGGTCTTGGGATTCGTGATCGGGTTGCTGAGCGACGCGCTTACGCCGGTGGCGTTCGGCGCGGGCGCCCTGGCGCACACGGTGGTAGGTTACCTGGCGGCATGGGGAAAAGCCATCTTCTTCGCGGAGAATCTGGCGGTCAACGCCGGGTTTTTCTTCGCCGGCACCTGGGTCCGGGATCTGCTGGTGCTGGTGGGGGGTGGCCACGTACGAGGAACGGAGCTGATCTGGCAGCTCCTGTTATGGTCGCCGCTCAAGGCCGCCGCCACGGCGCTGGTCGGGGTGACCGTGCTGCTGGTGTTTCGGCGCTGGCTGGCCATTAGGATCGCCCGGTGAACTGGTTCCATCCCCACCAGCTGGCGCGCCGGGTCCGCGTGGCGCAAGGGCTGCTCTGGCTGGTGGGCGCGGTCCTGCTGGTCGCCTTCCTCCGGGTGCAGGTGCTTTCCTCCAGCCGGTACCGGGTGCGCTCAGAGCTGAACCGGATGCGGTCCGTCCCGGTGCCGGCCCCGCGGGGCCTCATCACCGACCGCAATGGGGTGGTGTTGGCGGAAAACGAGCCGGGATACTGGGTCGGCTTGCTGGCACCGTCGGCGGACTCGCTCCGCGCTACCCTGAAGCGCGTGGCGCCCCTCTTGCGACTGTCGCCGCGGGACATCGAAGACGCCGAGCGCGCGTTTCGCCGAACGCCCTACCGGCCGGCGTTGCTGCGGCGCGACGCGTCGTTCGATCTGGTCTCCGCGCTGGAGGAACGCCGCGTGATCATGCCGGGGCTGGTCATCCAGGCGGAGCCGCGGCGGCGGTATCCCTTCGGTGCCATCGCGGCGCACGTGGTGGGATATGTGGCGGAAATCACGGAGCAGGAGCTCGCCGCCGGTACCATCAGCGGCGCGCGGCCCGGCCTGCTGGTGGGGCGCGACGGCTTGGAGCGGGAATACGACGACCGGCTTCGCGGCAAGGACGGCAAGCGATTCGTGGAGGTCGATGCGCTGGGCCGGAGCGTGCGGGAAGCGGAGGTGGGGCAGAGCCTGGCGCCGGAGCAGGGAGAGGCGATCAGGACCACCATCGACATCGACCTGCAGCGATACGTGGCGGAGAACTTCCCCGCCGGGATGCGGGGCGCCGTGATGGCGATGGACCCGGAGAGCGGGGCGATACTCGCCATGTACTCATCCCCCGCCTACGACCCTAACACCTTCATCGGGGGCGTGGACCCGGAGCTGTGGAGTCAGTTGTCGCAGGCCGCGGATTTTCCTCTGCTGAATCGAGCGATCCAGGCCCGCTATCCGCCGGCGTCCCCGTGGAAGCTGGTGGTCGCGGCGATGGCCATGAATCGGGGGTTGGTGGACCTCAGCTCGCATATGCCCATCCCCTGCCGCGGCGGCCTGCAGTACTACAACCGGTACTTCCGGTGCTGGAAGCTCGAGGGCCACGGGGACCTGACGCTCGCCGAGGCCATTCAGTACTCGTGCGACGTGTATTTCTACCAGCTCGGCTTGAAGTTCCAGCTGAACAGCCTGCTGGGCGACGCGGGCCGGCTGGGCTTTCGCGATCGCTCCGGCATCGATCTCCCCAACGAGATCCGTCCGTTGTTTCCGGCCTCCACCGAGTACTACAACCAGCGGTACGGGCCGCGGGGCTGGACCAACGCGGTCACGTTGAACCTGGCGATCGGCCAGGGCGAGAACGCCCAGACGCTGGCGAACATGGTGGCCTTCTACGCCATGCTGGCCAATCCCGACGGCCGGGCCCCGCAGCCGCATCTGGTGGCGACCCGCGGGGCGCCGAGCCGGTCCTTGGAACTTCCTCCCACCGCGCTGGCGGGTCTGCGGGAGGCACTGGTGGAAGTGGTGCAGCATGGGACGGCGGCCGGCGCCCGGGTGGCCGAGCTGCGCATCGGGGGCAAGACCGGTACGGCGCAAAACCCGCACGGGCCGTCTCACGGATGGTTCATCGCCTTCGCGCCGGCAGACCGACCTCGCGTGGTGGTTGGGGCCGTGGTCGAGTTCGCGGAGCACGGGTCCGCCGTCGCGCCGCTGGTGAATCGGATCATCGCTCGGCATCTGCTGGGGCCCACCCTGCCGCAACTCACGGCGGCGGACTACCAGATCGTCCTGCCGGACGACTCGGCGCCCGGGCCGGTGCCGATTCTGCCGGATACGATCGGGCGCATCATCCGCGATGGCGTCCCGCGGCCTCGATAGCCGGATCCTCCTCACCGCCGGTGCGCTCGTCACCCTGGGGTTGGCCACGCTGTACTCGGCGGGCCAGACCGAGGTCCCGACCGAGATCGCCGGCATCTGGCGCAGGCAGCTGGGCTGGATCATCCTCGGGCTTGCGGTTGGGGTCCTCGTCTACCGCGTGTCACCCCGCCTGCTGGAATGGGCCACGCCCTTCGTCTACGGGGTGGCCGTGGCGCTGCTGATCCTGACGCTGCTGGTGGGGACCGGAGCCGGCACCGCGGCGGGGACTCGCTCGTGGCTGGCGATCGGCGGGACCCGCATCGGCCAGCCGGCGGAGCTGGCGAAACTGGCGACGATCATGATGCTGGCCCGGCACCTGGGGGGGCGGCGTCGGGCTCCTCAAACGCTGGTCGAACTGCTCCCGCCCTGCGCCATCGTGGGCGTGCCGTTCCTGCTGGTCGGTCTGCAGCCCGACCTGGGCAGCGCGATCGTCTTCCTCGGCATGCTCTTCGTGGTGTTGTTCTGGGTGGGTGTGCCGGTGCGGCTCCTGGTGCTGCTGGCATCGCCGTTGATCAGCCTGATGTTGGCGTTCTCGACGTGGTCCTGGGGCGTCTGGATCGTGGCCATCACGCTGGTCCTGCTGTGGGCCCGGCCCTACCTGGTGGAGGGCTTGGTCGTGTGGTTGGGGAATGTCCTCATGGGGACCGTCGCGTTGGAGTTGTGGCGGGGCCTGGCCCCCTACCAGCAGAACCGGTTGCTCTCGTTCCTCAATCCGGAAATCGACCCGCGCGCGACCGGCTGGAACATCATCCAATCGAAGGTGGCCATCGGGTCCGGCGGCTTGCTGGGGAAGGGCTTTCTCCAGGGCACGCAAAAGGCCCTCGCGTTTCTGCCGGCCCAACACACCGATTTCATTTTTTCGGTGCTGGCCGAGGAGCTGGGATTCCTGGGGGTCGTGGTCACGATGGCCCTGTTCGCGGCGCTGCTCACCCGCCTGATGTGGATTGCGCGGGAGGCGACCGATCCCTTCTCCTCGGTGCTGGTCTTCGGCATCACCGGGCTCCTGTTCACGCACGTGGTGGAGAACGTGGGGATGTCGGTCGGCCTGATGCCCATCACCGGCATACCGCTCCCGTTCTTCTCATACGGGGGCTCCTTCCTGCTGGTCTCCTTCGTGGCCATCGCGATGAGCCTCCGGATAGTGCGGGAAGCCCGCTCGTCGTACACGGGAACACCGCTCTCGTAGTGACCTACCCACGGCAGAAAACGCAACACTGATCACCGCAGGGGACACACAGAAGGCGCAGCGCAGCGGGGTTGTGGTGCTGCACCCCGATACCCCCCTGCGCTCTCGCCGTGCCATCTCTGCGGTCTCGGCGGTGAATCTCGCGAACCGAATGCCGACCCGGGACGCCCGCCGGGTGCAGCTGCCCTGGCGCCGTGACGGGGCGGACGCGAGATTCCCAGGCACATGGTCTGGTTTCGCAAGGAACGCAAGCCGCGAACGGCCGCGCGTGAGCGTCTGGAAATCCCGCCGGACGCCTGGGACAAGTGCGAGGAGTGCGGCCACGTTGACCTGCGCGACAAGTTCGAGCGCGCACTGCAAGTCTGCCCCCAATGCGGGTATCACCGGCGCATCTCGGCGCGCCGTTACGTGGAAATCCTGACCGATCCCGGCAGCTTCGTGGAACTCTTCGATAACCTGCGTTCGGTGGATCCGCTGGGGTTCGAGGGCTACGCGGACCGGGTGGCGCGCGCCTACCGCGAGGTGGGGCCCCAGGAGGCGGTCCTGACCGGGCGCGGCACGCTCACCGGCGTGCCGCTGCACCTGGCGGCGATGGAATTCGCATTCCTGGGTGGCTCCATGGCCTCGGTCGTGGGGGAGAAGGTCGCGCGTCTGGCGGAGCGCTCCCTGGAGCAGAAGTCGCCGCTGGTGATCGTCTCCGCCTCCGGCGGGGCCCGGATGCAAGAAGGCGTGCTGAGCCTGATGCAGATGGCCAAGACCTCGGTGGTGCTGGCCGCGTTGCGGGACGCGGGGTTGCCGTTCCTCTCGATTGTCACCAACCCCACGACCGGCGGGGTCTCGGCGTCGTACGCGCTCCAGGGGGACGTGATTCTGGCGGAGCCCGGCGCGGTGGTGGGATTCGCGGGCCCGCGGGTGATCAAACAGACCATTGGGCAGGATCTGCCGGAGGGCTTTCAGACGGCGGAGTTCCTCCTGGAACACGGGATGGTGGATGCCGTGGTGCCGCGGTCGCACCTGGCGGCCACCACCGCCTCGCTCCTGCGGATGATGCTGCGCCTGCCCTCGGCGGAGGCCGCAGACTGACGCTCGCCTTCGAGGAAGCCTGCCGCTTCCTCTTTCCACGAACCTTCGCCGGCAAGCCGTGGTCCCTGGACCCCACGCGGGCGCTGTTGGCGGAGCTAGGGAACCCGGAGCGCGAGTACGCGATCGTGCACGTGGGTGGGACCAACGGCAAAGGATCGGTGTCGGCGTTGGTCTACGCCGCCCTGCGCCAGACCGGAAGGTCGGTGGGGTTGTACACCTCACCGCACCTGGTAGACGTTCGCGAGCGGATCGTGGTGGACGATCGACCGATCAGCCGGGAGGCGTTCGCCGGCTGGACCGGGCGCCTGCGGCCCGTGATCGAGCGCACCGGCGCGAGCTTCTTCGAGGTGCTCACCGCGATGGCGTTCGCCGACTTCGCGGCCCGCGGGGTGGAGGTCGCGGTGGTGGAAGTCGGGCTGGGGGGGCGGCTGGACAGCACCAACGTGGTTCAGCCACTGGCCAGCGCGGTAACGTCGATCGCGCGCGAGCACACGGAGTATCTCGGGGACACGCTGCCGGCCATTGCGCGGGAGAAGGCGGGGATCGCCAAGCCCGGCACGCCGTTTGTGATCGGAGATCGGGATGCGGGGATCGCGGGCATCCTGGCCGACGTCGCCCGTGAGCGGGGGGCCCAGCCGATCGTGGTGATACCGCCGGACGCCGAGTACGCCCATCCCCTGGGTCTCCACGGGCCACATCAGCGACGGAACGCGGTCATTGCCGCCGGTCTCCTGGACGCCCTTCCGGCGCCCTGGCGACCCAGCGACGCTGCTGTGGCCGCAGGCTTTTCCGGGGTGCGGCTCCCCGGGCGGTTCGACCGGCGGGGCCGATGGATCTTCGACGTGGCGCACAACCCGGCCGGTATCGGCGTGCTGGTCGAAGCCCTTCGGGAGGCCAACCCACGGCACCCCGTGCACGCGCTGGTCGGCATTCTCGCGGACAAGGCCTGGGCCGAAATGCTGGCGGCGCTGGCCCCGATGGTTGATCGGCTGTGGCTTACCACGCCGCCGACAGCGCCCCCGGAGCGGCGGTGGGATCTCGCGGAGGTGGGTTCGACGGTTCGACCCGCCGACCCGCCGGTCATCGAACCGGATTTTGATCGGGCCCTTCGCGACGTGCAGCACGGCGCCGGCACCATCCTGGTGACCGGCTCATTCCACACTGTGGGCGACGCGCTCGCCCGCTTGCCGGGCTTCGCGCCGCTCGGCTAATTTGGTGCATGCCAGCCAGAGCGTTGCCGGGGTTCCGCGACTTCTACCCCGACGACACCGCGCTCCGTAACCACATTTTTGCCGTTTGGCGCACCGTGGCGACCCGCTACGGATGCGAGGAGTATGACGGGCCCCCGCTGGAACCCCTGGAGCTGTACACCCAGAAGAGCGGCCCGGAGATTGTGGGCCAGCTCTATCACTTCCGGGACCGCGGGGATCGGGAGGTGGCGCTGCGGCCGGAGATGACGCCGACACTGGCGCGGATGGTGGCCGCCCGGGCCAGCGCGCTCAAGAAGCCGATCCGTTGGTTCTCTATTCCGCAGCTGTTCCGCTATGAGCGGCAGCAGCGGGGGCGCCTGCGGGAACACTTCCAGCTGAACCTGGACGTGATCGGCGAGCCGGGCCCGCTGGCGGACGCGGAGGTGATCGCGGCCGCCATTGACGTGGCGCGGCTGCTGGGCCTCGGGCCCCGGGACGTTCGGGCGCGGTTGTCCGACCGCCGGGTGGTCCGGGCGCTGGTGCTGGGAGCCGGCGTTCCCGAAGCGTCGGTCGGAGCGGCCTTTGCCGCGATCGACAAGATCGAGCGCGAGCCGCGTGAGCGCCTGCACACCTGGCTGGTCGAGCACGGGAGGTGTCCGCCCGCCGTGGCCGACCGGGTGCTGGACGTGGGTGTCGTGAAGGGCCTCGCCGCGGCCCAGGAGGAGGCGAGCAAGGTCCCCGGTGGCGCCGCGGCGGTGGAGCCGCTGGCGGAGTGCGTCGCCGCGCTCGAGGCCATGGGCCTGTCGGCCTTCGTGGACGTGGAGCTCTGCATCGTCCGGGGGCTGGCCTACTACAGCGGCATCGTCTTCGAGCTGTTCGACGCGCAGCGGAATCTGCGGGCCATCTGCGGCGGCGGTCGCTACGACGGCCTGCTGGCGGCGCTGGGCGGCGCGGATCTGCCGGCGGTGGGGTTCGGCATGGGGGACGTGGTGCTGGGCGAGCTGATCAAGGCCAGGAGTCTGGTCCCGGCGGCGGCGGGGAGCCTGGACGCGTTCCTGGTGGCCGTCACCGCGGAGGACATGCCGGCGGTGTTGCAGCTGGCTCACGCGCTGCGCGATCGCGGTGGACGGGTGGAGTTCTCGCTCAAGGAGCAGTCGATCGCCAAACAACTGAAGCTGGCCACGGCGCGGGGGGCGCGCCTGGCCGTCATCATCGGGCCCGAGGAGCGCAAGCGGGGAGGGGCGGTGGTCCGCGATCTGGCACGGGGCGAGGAGCGGGCAGTGAGCGCCGCGGAGCTGGCTGGTGACGCGGTGGTGGGGGGCCGGTGAACAACCAACAGGCCATTACCACCCGCGCCGCCGACTTCAACGCGTGGTACAACGACGTGGTCATGCGCGCCGAATTGGCGGACTACTCGCCGGTCCGGGGCTGCATGGTGATCCGGCCGCGGGGTTACCGCATCTGGGAGCTGATGCAGCGGGCCCTGGACGACATGTTCAAGGCCGCCGGACACGAGAACGCGTACTTCCCGCTGTTCATTCCACAGAGCTTCCTGGCCAAAGAAGCGGAGCACGTCGAGGGGTTCGCGCCGCAGACGGCGGTGGTAACCCATGGAGGCGGAAAGGAACTGGAAGAGCCGCTGGTGGTGCGGCCCACCTCCGAGACCATCATCTACGCGATGTTCGCCAAGTGGATCCAGAGCTATCGCGACCTGCCGGTGCTGCTGAACCAGTGGGCCAACGTGGTCCGCTGGGAGATGCGCACCCGCTTGTTCCTGCGGACCACCGAGTTCCTGTGGCAGGAAGGGCACACGGCCCACGCCACCGCGGAAGAGGCCGAGCAGGAAGCGCGGATGATCCTCGGCATCTATCGGCGGTTCATGGAGGAGTGGATGGCGCTCCCCGTGCTCACCGGGCTCAAGACCGACTCGGAGAAGTTCGCCGGCGCGGTGCGGACCTACGCTTGCGAGGGGCTGATGCAGGACCAGCGCGCGCTCCAGGCGGGCACCTCGCACAACCTGGGGCAGAACTTCGCCCGGGCCTTCGAGGTGCGCTACCAGACCACCGCCGGCGACCTGGAGTACGTGTGGAGCACGTCCTGGGGCGTGTCCACCCGATTGATCGGCGGCCTGGTGCTGACCCACAGCGACGACACCGGTCTCGTCTGTCCGCCGCGGCTGGCCCCGTTACAGGTGGTAGTGGTCCCGATCTGGAAGAGCGACACCGATCGCCAGGCCGTGCTCGAGGCGGCCCAGCGCGCCCGCCGATCGCTAGCGGACGCCGGTATCAGCGTGCAGGTGGATGATCGCGACGCGGTGACGCCGGGGGCCAAGTACTATTACTGGGAGGCCCGAGGCGTCCCGGTACGGCTGGAGATCGGCCCGCGCGATGTGGCCCAAGGACAGGCGGTACTGGCGCGGCGGTCGGGGGGCAAGAGCCCGGTCTCGCTGGCAGGGCTCGGGGGCGCGGTCCGGCAGGCGATGGACGAGATCCAGGCGGCGCTGCTGGACGCAGCACGCCGGCGGCGAGAGGCCCACTCGGTTCGCCATCTGCGAGGCCGGGGAGAGCTGATCGAGTTCATGAACGGCGAGGCCGGATTCGCCTACGCGGGCTATTGCGGTGACGTCGCGTGTGAGACGGCCATCCAGGAAGAGACCAAGGCCACCATCCGGGTGCTCCCGGATGAAGAGTTCCGCTCGTCGCCGGCTCCCGCCACCTGCGTGTGGTGCGGGCGTCCGGCGGTGACCGAGGCGGTGTGGGCGAAAGCCTATTGATTCACGTCGCCGCCGCGGTGGGCACGCCGGTCTACGTGTACGACGCCGAGAAGATCCGAAGCCAGTACGCGTCGCTGCGCGCCGCGTTGGCGGGGGTTCCCCACCGGCTGCACTACTCGGTCAAAGCCAACGCCAATCTGGCCGTCCTCGGTCTGCTTCGGGGCTTGGGGAGCGGCGCGGACATCGTCTCCGGCGGCGAGCTGGCCCGGGCCCTCAAGGCGGGGTTTCAAGGCCGGGACCTGGTGTTCAGCGGCGTCGGCAAGACCCAGCAAGAACTCCGGGCCGCGCTGGACGCCGGGGTGGGGCTCATCAACCTCGAGTCCCACGGCGAGTTCGAGGTGCTGCAGAGGCTGGCCGGCGGTCGCGCGGCGCCGGTGCCGGTGGGCATCCGGATCAACCCGGACGTGACCACGGAGACGCATCCCTACACGCAGACCGGGCGCGCCGGCATGAAATTCGGTGTCCCGCTGGACCAGGTGGTGCCGCTGGCCCGTTGCGTGGCCGCCGAGCGGGACCTGGTGCTCACCTCCGTGGGGATGCACATCGGCTCGCAGATCGGTGACGCCGCGCCGTATCGAGCGGGTGCGGAGCGGTTGGCCGATGTGGTGGCCGAGCTCCGCGCCGCCGGTATCAACACGCTGACCTCGGTGGACGTGGGTGGCGGATTGGCGATCGACTACGGTCGCGGGGAAGGCCTGGATCCGTCCGAGTTTGCGGCCGCCGTGGCGCCGTTGGCGCGCGCGACCGGACTTCCTCTGCTGATCGAACCGGGGCGCTTTCTGGTGGGCAACGCGGGCTATCTCTTGACCAGGGTCCTCTACCACAAGCGCTCCGGCGGGCGCGAGTTCCTGATCACGGATGCGGGAATGAACGATTTGCTGCGGCCCAGTCTCTATCAAGCCTATCATGAGATCGTCGTGCTAGCGGTCGAGGCAGAAGGCTCTTCTGCGCCTTCTGCCCTCGTGGACATAGTCGGTCCGAACTGTGAAAGCGGCGACTTCCTGGCGCTGGATCGCTGTCTCGACGGGGCGCGGCCGGGGGCGCTGCTGGCGGTTCTCGGCGCGGGGGCCTACGGCTTCGGGATGAGCTTCCAATACAACTCGCGGCCGCGGGCCGCCGAGGTGCTGGTGGACGGACGCCGCTACGCGGTCATCCGGGAGCGCGAGGGCACCGACGACCTCATGCGAGGCGAGACGGCGGCGCCGGTGTGGCGGGACGCATGACCCATCTGAGTCGCGGCATCCTGATCCTGGATTACGGCTCGCAGTTCACCCAGCTCATCGCGCGGCGAATACGCGAGGCTCACGTCTACAGCGAGATCCATCCGGCTGAGCGGGGTTGTGATCTGGCGTTCGTTCGCACAGCGGCGCCCAAAGGGATCATCCTCTCGGGCGGTCCCAATTCCGTGTTTGACGCGGGAGCCCCCAGCGCGGATCCCGCCCTGCTGGACCTCGGTATCCCGGTGCTGGGCATTTGTTATGGCATGCAGCTGGTCGCTCATCTCGCCGGGGGCAAGGTGCAGCCGTCGCCCGAGCGGGAGTACGGGAGGGCGGAGATCGAAGTCCGGCGCAGCGCCGGCTTGTTCGCCGGTTTTGGGGCCGGAGAGAAGGTGACCGTTTGGGCCAGCCACGGGGACCGGATCGAGCAGCCGCCGCCCGGATTCGAGACGGTGGCGGCGAGCGAGAACGCGCCGGTCGCGGCCATGCGGCACCAATCGCGGCCCATCCACGGCGTCCTGTTCCATCCGGAGGTGGCCCACACGCCGCGGGGCAGGGAGATCCTGGAGAACTTTCTGTTCTCCATCTGCGGATGCGCCCCGGAGTGGACGGCGGGGCAATTCATCAGCGATCAGATCGAGGCGATTCGCGCCGCCGTGGGCCCCACGCAGCGGGCGATCTGCGGCCTGTCCGGGGGAGTGGATTCCGCGGTGGCGGCGGTCTTGGTGCACCGCGCCCTCGGGGCGCGGCTCACCTGCATCTTCGTGGACCATGGGCTGCTGCGGCTGCACGAGCGGGAGCACGTCGAGCGGACCTTCCGGGCTCACCTCGGCATTGACCTCGTAGTGGTGGATGCGGCGGAGCGGTTTCTGGGCCAGCTCGACGGCGTGGACGATCCGGAAGAGAAGCGCCGGCGCATCGGCCATACGTTCATTGACGTGTTCGAAGACGCGGCACGGCACGTGGCCGGGGACGTGGGGTTCCTGGTGCAGGGAACCCTCTACCCGGACGTGATCGAATCCACGTCGCCGCGGGGCGGGCCGTCGGTGACGATCAAGACCCACCACAACGTTGGCGGCCTGCGGCCCAACCTGCCGTTCAAGCTGATCGAGCCGTTACGGGAGTTGTTCAAGGACGAGGTGCGGCGGGTGGGCCGTGAGCTGGGCTTGCCGGAAGACATCGTGGGCCGGCACCCGTTCCCGGGACCAGGGCTCGCCATTCGCGTGCTGGGCGCGGTGACCCCTGAGCGACTGGAGGTGCTGCGCCAGACCGACGCCATCTACCTCGAGGAGATCCGCGCGGCGAGCTTGTACGACGAGATCTGGCAGGCGTTCGCGGTGCTGCTCCCGGTTCGCTCCGTGGGGGTCATGGGGGATGCCCGGACCTACGAGAACGTGGTGGCGCTTCGCGCGGTGACCAGCCGCGACGGGATGACGGCCGACTGGTACGCCTTCCCATCCGAGGTGCTGGCCCGGATCTCGAGTCGCATCATCAACGAGGTGCGGGGCGTGAACCGCGTGGTCTACGACGTAAGCAGTAAGCCGCCGGCCACGATTGAGTGGGAGTGATCCAATGGTGAGCCGTACGCGGTGAGCCGGGAGGCGGCGAGGCCGGCCCCCGCGCGGGGAGTGTGATCCGCGGCCCCTCCGCTCACCGCCGAGCGGATCAGAGGTTTTTCTCCTCCAGCAGTTTGATGAACTCCCCCGGTTGTTGGAGTCCCGCCAGCCGCTCCGGCACATCCGGCTCCTTGGCGAACTGGGCGATCTTGCCGAGGACGGGCAGGTACTGGTTGGACACTTCCAGCGGGGGTGCAACGATCAAGAAGAAGTAGTAGACCGGCTTGTCGTCGATGGCGCGGAAGTCGATGCCCTCGGGTTTGCGGCCGAACGCGACCCGCAGCTTGGCTACCACCAGCGAGCGGCAGTGCGGGATGGCGATGCCGCGCCCAATCCCGGTCGAGCCGAGGTTCTCCCGACGCTTCAGCATCTTGAACAGCATGCCGTCGGACTTGGCATCGAGCCTGAGCAGAGAGGTGAGTTCCCGGAGCACGTCGTCCTTGGTAGTGCTCTGGAGGTGGAGCTCGATGGCGTCGGGGGAGAAGAACTCGGTCAGTCGCATTGGGGTGGACACCCTCGGGGCGGCGCGAAACGTAATGAAGGGCGCGCCGCGGTGTCAAACCGCGCGGTTGCCCCGCTTCGACAAGGCGCGTTAATTTGCCGCTCATGCAGTTTCCTTTTCGCGTCGCCCATCGGGTACCCTTGTTTCTGGCGCCGATGGCGGGGGTCTCCGAGCCCCCATTTCGACGCCTGTGCCGGGTGTTCGGGGCGGACGTCGTGGTCTCCGAGTTTCTCTCGTGCGAGGGGCTCCGACGGGGGGCGAAGAGCGTCCACGACGGGGCGTTCTTCACGGAGCCGGAGCGGCCCATCGGCATTCAACTGTATGGCGCCGAGCCTGGCGGAATGGCGGAAGCCGCCGCCCTGCTCACCGAGCACTACGCTCCGGACTTCATCGACATCAACTTCGGTTGCCCGGTCAAGAAGGTCGTCAAGCGGAACGGGGGCTCGGGATGTCTCCGGGATCTGTCCCTGGTCCAGGCCATCATTCGAGCGGTGCGCGGGGCTACCCATCTTCCGGTCACGGTAAAGATCCGCTCGGGCTGGGACGAGACGTTGCGCGATCCCGTGGGTATCGCCTTGCGCTGTCAGGACGCCGGTGCGCAGGCGCTGACGCTCCACCCGCGCACCCGGGCCCAGATGTACACCGGAGCCGCGCGTTGGGACGAGATCGCGGCCGTGGTGGAGGCGCTGGAGGTGCCGGTGGTGGGGAACGGAGACGTCAAGACCGGGGCGGACGCGTACCGCATGTGGTGTCACACCGGTTGCGCCGGGGTGATGATCGCCCGCGGGTCGTTCGGTAATCCCTGGATCTTCCAGCAGGCCCGCGCCCTGCTCGATGGGCGGGACGCCCGGCCGGAGCCGTGCGCGGCGGAACGCGTCGCCGTCGCCCTGCGTCACGCCGAGCTCCAGCTGGCCATCCAGGGAGACGACCGCCGAACCGCGGTCGAGTTCCGAAAACACTTGAGCTGGTACGTCCGTGGCGTGCCCGGGGCGGCCGAGCTCCGGCGGGAACTGCAACGAATCGAGTCCATGGCAGAGATCGAGCGCATCTTCCGGCGTTATCTCGAGCCTGCCCAAGCGGTGGTGTGACCGCGGCCGAGCTGGAGCGCCTTCTCGCGGACGTGGCTCAGGGGACCCTCACGCCGGAGGCGGCGGTGCAGCGACTGCGCCGGTTCCCGGTGGACGATCTCAAGTACGCGCAGGTGGATCACCTGCGTCCGCTCACCCAGGGTTTTCCGGAGGTGGTGCTGGCGAGCGGGAAGACGCCGGAGCAGGTGCTGGGCGTTTGCCAGTCGCTGGTGGAATCGTACGATTCCTTTCTCGTCACGCGAGCCGACGGCCAGACCCGGGAGGCGGTGCGTCGGCGATTCCCCAGAGTCGAGGTGAATGAGCTGGGACGTACCGCGTATCTGCCGCCGGATCCGCCGCGGGAACCCACCGGCCGCGGCACGGTGCTCGTGGTGACGGCCGGCACCGGCGACCTGCCGGTGGCCGAAGAAGCGGCCGTGGCGGCGGGTGCGTTGGGCAACCGAGTGGGTCGGCTGGCCGACGTGGGCGTGGCCGGTATCCATCGCGTGTTGCGCAAAGCGGAGGAGCTATACCAGGCGGCGGTGGTGATCGTCGTCGCGGGCATGGACGGCGCTTTGGCGAGCGTGGTGGGCGGCATGGTCCGGGTCCCGGTCGTGGCGGTGCCCACCAGCGTGGGGTACGGCGCGTCGTTCGGGGGTGTGGCGGCGCTCCTGGCGATGCTCAATTCCTGCGCCTCGGGGGTGGTGGTGGTGAACATCGACAACGGCTTCGGCGCCGCCGCGGCGGCCTCGCGGATCAATCACCTGCCATGACGCCTTGGCTGCTCCCCGTCCTGTTCGTGCTCGGCGGCGTCGCCGGATGGCTGGCCCGCCGGCGGGTGGCGGGGAACCATGGCCCTGCCTCGTCGGGCGCGGCCGCGGCCCCCCAGTTCGTGCTCGACCTGTTGCGTCGGTTGCACGGGGCGGCCTTCGCGTGCCTGGTGGGGGATGATGGCGAGGCACCGCTCACGGCCGGGTCGCCCAGGGGGGTCGGAGATCTTGCGGAGCGCGCGGCGGCAACTGCCCGTGTTGCCATGGGGGATCGCCGGCAGCATGTACTCCGCGATCCCCATACCATCGTTGCGGTTGGGGACGGCGACCACGGGGTGGCGCTCGCCTGGGCGGGAACCGAGCTGGCGGCGGACGTGGCGGACGCCGCGCTGGTGGATCAGCGGGCGTTGTTGGCCGGCCTGCGAGCCGCCGGCGGCCCGTGGGCACCCAAGCCGGCCGCCGGAACGAGCCCGGCGGTGGCCGCGCCGGAAGCACTGGAGAGCGTGGCGTTCGCCGTATGCGAAGCGGCGCGCGCCGCATCCGATTGTGCTAGCGCGGTCATCCTGAGGGATCCGGGGACCCAGTCCGCGACCATCGTCGCGGTCTCCCACGGCGCCGATCGCCGGCTGGTTCACTCGCCGGTGGCGCCGGATTCGGTGGTGGGTCGGGCGTGCATGGGTGACGTGCCGATCGTGGGCATGAGCGGCAAGGAACTGTTCGGCCAGTTGCGCGCCGATCGCCGGCGCCGGGACGAGCAGGGGGTCGCGTTCCCGCTCCATGACGGGCGCCAGAGCGTGGGGGCGCTGGTGGTGTTCGGCCGGCCGGATCAGCTGGGCGGTGCGGTGCAGCAGCGGCTCATGACCATCGCCGAGGAAAGCGGACCGCGGCTGGCCGTAGCAGCGGCCCTGCGAGCCGCGGAAACCCGAGCCCGGACGGACGAGCTCACGGGGTTGTGGAATCGGCGGGCGCTGGACCGCACCATGCAGTTGGATCCGTCGGCCGAGTGCGCCTTGCTGCTCGTGGACCTGGACCACTTCAAGAAGTTGAACGACAGCTTGGGGCACGCGGCGGGCGATGCCGCCCTGCGCCATGTGGCCCGGGTGCTGCGCGGCGCGCTCCGCGAGCAGGACCTGGCGGCCCGCGTCGGGGGTGAAGAGTTTGCCTTGTGGCTTCCCGACACGCCGCTCGAGCGGGCGCGGGAGGTAGCAGAGCGGATCCGGCAGGCCGTGGGGCGCGCGAAGCTCTACTGGGCCGGCGCCGAGCTCTCGCTGGCGTGCTCCATCGGTGTTGCGGCCAAGCCGGCCACGGTCGGGCAAACGGCCAACCTCTACACCGCTGCGGATGCGGCGCTGTACCGGGCGAAAGAGAGCGGGCGCAACCGGGTGGAGGTGGCGCTGCCCAGCCGGTGACCACCGTGGGGACTCGCGACGTCCGATGTCAGATGTCCGAGGGTGCGGTTCGCGGACATCGGATATCGGACATCGCCCTGTTCCACGGGAGCGTGCTGAGCTAGTTTGCTAGAGGTGCAGTGCATCAAGAGGGGGTGACAGGTTTCGACGGGTCTGGTGAGGATTCCGTCGCGCGCCCAGGTCCCCGGGTCCTGGTAAAACAACTGGGAAACGACACAACTGCCAATTCGGATTTGGCACTGGCTGCGTAAGCGTTAGCTTCACGCACCTGCTCTCGAAGCGGCCCGCCTGAGGCGGCCCGGGAGTATCGACAAGTCAGGCTGGTGCGGCGCGTCACATCCGCACGTCGCACGAGATTGTAACGGATGCTGGTCTGCCGGTCGGGCGGCTGTGTCCCAGCCGGTGGAGACAACAAGCGCAGCCTACGCGCGTAGAAGCGGATTCGGATCAAGGCTCGGACCGGGGTTCGAGTCCCCGCACCTCCACTGGACGGCGGGAAGGGATGCGTGAGGGGTCAGGGGCCAGTTGCCACGACCTCTCGGTCAGTGAAAGTCTGACGTAGTGACAGGTGCCACCACCCCTCGGTCACCCACGGAAAGGTCTCGGCGGGAGGGCGTATGGCACGCTGGCCAGCAGGGGCTGGTCATGGGGCTGTCGGCGACGCAGCCCGTAGAACTGGATCTCACCAGCCGGGACCGGAACCTCAGCGCGCACTAGCCGGTGCGCCCATGCTGGGGTGACGAGGAGCCAGTGTCCCAGCAGGTACACCGTTCCCTGCTCACTCGCGCGCCGCACGAAGATGAGCTGCCCATGCGGTGGCTGCTGCAGGTCGGGTGTCCAGGTTGTGGGGAAGGGCCGGCGCAGGGCGAGGGCTCGGCCCCGTTCCAAGACCCCCCGCCGGGCTAGAATCCGACCGATGGTGCGCACCGCCGGGACGACGGCAGCGCCCCGGGCCAGCAGTTCGCGCCGGATGGTCTGGGCTCCCAACTCACCCAGGTCGTTGTGCGTCCGGAGCTCCTCGCGTACCGCCAGGATCGTGTCCTCGACTGCCGCCGCCGTTCGGTGCACTCGGTGCGGCACGGGGGCACGATCTTCCCAGTCGACGCGATCGAGCCGCCGTCCTCGAGCCCGCTCCACCCACCACTGCAGGGTCGACAGGCTCACGCGAAAGTCCCGAGCCACCGCTCGCATCGAGCGCCCCCGCCGCACCTCTCTCACCATGGCCCAGCGCTTCTCGACCCGTCCACCTTTTTACTCATCTGACCCCCGACCAGCCGTCTTTTTTCCCTAACTATACTGACCGAGAGGTGGTGGCACTTCGGTGACCGAGAGGTTGTGGCACCTGCCCGGTAAGGGGTGAGGGGTACCTCTTACCCCTCACCTCCTGTTGATCCCCCGCGGCGAGCGCAGCTCGCCGCGTCGTTGCCATCCTCACCGTGTTCTCCTGCCTCCGTCAGCGCCCGCTGCCCGCGGCATCAGGTGAACGGCACTCCGCGGTGGCGTCCAAACACCATTATGGGCTGGCCCGCTCGGCACGGTTGTCGCCTCGCCCGGAGGCGGTCCCAGATCCGCCGTGGGCATACCGCCGGGCTTCCCCATCACGCGCGTGGCCCCCTCGCGGGGAGCAGTGAGACGGAGGGGCTTGCCCGCGGGTGGCTAGACGTCGCGCTCCGCCGGCGCTCCCAGAGCCGCCTGCGCCGCCGCCAGCCGGGCCACCGGCACCCGGAAGGGCGAGCAGGACACGTAGTTGAGGCCCACCTGATGGCAGAACGCGATGGACCGCGGATCGCCCCCGTGCTCGCCGCAGATCCCGACCTTGAGCGCGGGCTGCTGTTGCCGCCCCAGCCGCACAGCCAGCTCCACCAGCTTGCCGACTCCCGGATCCAGCGTCTGGAACGGGTCGTCCGGCAGAATGCCGTGCTCGACGTAGAACGGCAGGAACCGCCCCGCGTCGTCGCGCGAGAGGCCGAAGGTGGTTTGCGTGAGGTCGTTGGTGCCGAAGGAGAAGAACTGCGCCACCGAGGCGATCTCGTCGGCCACCACCGCGGCGCGGGGCAACTCGATCATGGTCCCGACCAGGTACTCGACCCGCCGGCCGGATTCGGTAAAGACCTGTTCCGCGGTTTCGTGCACCAGCTTCACCTGGTGCCGCAACTCCTCCACGTGCGCCACCAGGGGCACCATCACCTCGGGGTGCACCTCCAATCCTTCCGCCGCCACGGCGCAGGCCGCCTCGAATATGGCACGGGCCTGCATCTCGGTGATCTCCGGATAAGTGATCCCCAGCCGGCAACCGCGGTGGCCCAGCATGGGATTGATCTCGGTCAGGTCCTCGACGATGTGCTGCAACTGGTCCGCCGGCACGCCCAGGGAAGCCGCCAGCGGAGCGATCTCGTCGTGCCCCCGGGGCAAGAACTCGTGCAGCGGCGGGTCCAGCAGCCGGATGGTGACCGGCAGGCCCTCCATCTCCCGGAAGATCCCGATGAAGTCCTCGCGTTGCATGGGCTCGATCTTGGCGAGCGCGCGCTGGCGCCCCTCGTGATCTCGCGCCACGATCATCTCCCGCACCGCCTGGATCCGATCGCCCTCGAAGAACATGTGCTCCGTGCGGCACAGCCCGATGCCCTCGGCGCCGAAGGCCCGGGCGCGCCGGGCGTCGGTGGGGGTGTCAGCGTTGGCACGCACTCGGAGACGGCGTAGCTCGTCCGCCCAGGACATGAGCGTGCTGAACTCCCCGCCCAGCTGGGGCTCCACCAGCGGAGCGCGACCCGCGATGACCCGGCCGGTGGAGCCGTCCACGGTGAGCCACTCGCCGGCCCGCACGGTGCGCCCGTTCACGTGGAGGACCTGGGCCGCCTCGTCGATCTCCAGCTCCTTGGCCCCCGCCACACAGCACTTGCCCATGCCCCGCGCCACCACGGCTGCGTGACTGGTCATGCCACCGCGCGCCGTGAGGATAGCCTTGGCCGCGACCATGCCATGGAAGTCGTCCGCGCTGGTCTCGCGCCTCACCAGGATGACCGATTCGCCCTTGGCGGCGTGCTCGACCGCCGCCTCCGCGTCGAAAACCACCTGGCCCACGGCCGCGCCGGGTGAGGCGGGCAGGCCCCGCGTCAGGAGCTCCAGCTCCGCCGCGGGATCCACCATGGGGTGCAGCAGCTGGTTGATCTGGTCCGGGTCCACGCGGCGCACCGCTTCCCGCCGGTCAATCAACCCCTCGCCCACCATTTCGACGGCGATCCGCACCGCCGCCTGCGCGGTCCGTTTCCCGGTCCGGGTCTGCAACAGGTAGAATCGATCGCCTTCGACGGTGAACTCCACGTCCTGCATGTCGCGGAAATGCCGCTCCAGCGTGGCCCCGGCGCGCTGTAACTCGGCGTAGGCGTGGGGAAGCCGCTGCTGCATCCGGGCCACGGGCTCGGGATCCCGGATGCCCGCCACGACATCCTCGCCCTGAGCGTTGGTGAGGAACTCACCGTACAGGCCCGGCGCTCCGGTCGAGGGATCCCGCGTGAAGGCCACGCCCGTGGCGCAGTCGTCGCCCATGTTGCCGTAGACCATGGCCATGACGTTGACCGCCGTCCCCAGGTCATCCGGGATCTTGTGCACCCGCCGGTAGTCCACCGCGCGCTTGGTCTGCCAGCTCTTGAAGACGGCCTCGATCGCCCCCCACAACTGTTGCCAGGGATCGTCGGGGAAGGGATGCCCGGTCTCCCGCCGTACGATGTCCTTGAACCTGGTCACCAGCTGGCGGAGATCGTCGGCGGCGAGGTCGATGTCGCGGGTCACTCCGCGGCGGGTCCGGAGGAGACTCAGCTCCTCGTCGAAGGGGTCTCGCCCGTCGGCCGTCTTGATGCCGAAGACCACGTCGCCGTACATCTGCACCAGACGGCGATAGGAGTCGTAGGCGAACCTCGCGTTCCTCGATCGGCGAGCCAGTGTCTCGGCGGTCGAATCGTTGAGCCCCAGGTTGAGAATCGTGTCCATCATCCCGGGCATGGACATCTTGGCGCCGGACCGGACGGACAGCAGCAACGGCGGATCCCCGCCGAAGCGCTTGCCCGTGATCGTCTCCACCCGGTGCAGGGCGACCTCCACTTCCCGGCGCAGATCCTCGGGGAAGCGTCCTTCTTTGAGATAGCGGAGGCAGAGCTGAGCCGAGAGGGTGAAGCCGGGTGGAACGGGGATGCCGAGGTTGGTCATTTCGGCGAGGTTGGCGCCTTTGCCGCCGAGCACGTCCTTCATGTCCGCCCGGCCGTCGGCGTGTCGATCGCCGAAGAAATACACGTTGGGCATCGTCTGGTGGGGTATGGCCTATTGTGGGTGCGTGGCCAGCGCCAGCGCCGGCTCTCGGGTGTCGCCGGCCGTATCCGAAATGGGCGTGGGGTAGTTTCCAGAGAAACAGGCATCGCAGAACCGGCCGGCGTCTCCCCCGACCGCCCGCCGCATGCCGGCCATCGAGAGATACCCGAGCGTCTCCACGTTCAAGTGGCGCCGGATGGCTTCGAGGTTCTGCGTGGCGGCGATGAGCTCCGCGCGGGTCGGGGTGTCGATACCATAGTAGCAGGGCCCCGTGATGGGAGGTGAAGACACCCTGAAGTGGACTTCACGAGCCCCTGCCTGGCGGATCATCTGCACCAGGCTCTTGGAAGTGGTGCCGCGGACCAGCGAGTCGTCTACCACCACGACCGACTTACCCGCGATGACGTCGCGCACCGGGTTGAACTTGATGCGGACCTTGGCGTCCCGGGCGCCTTGCCCGGGATTGATGAACGTCCGGCCCACGTAGTGATTGCGGATCAGCCCGTGCTCCAGCTTGAGGCCGCTGGTTTCCGCGAAGCCCAGGGCCATGGCGTTGGAGGAGTCCGGCACCGAGAAGACGCAGTCGGCCCCGGGCGCGGGATGCTCTCGGGCGAGCTCCCGGCCCAGGGCACGGCGGACTCGGTCCACCGACTCTCCGAAGACCACGCTATCGGGGCGCGAGAAGTAGATCAGCTCGAAGACGCACCGGCGAGATTGCTTGGGCGGCAACCGCGGCAGGTCCACGACGCGGCCGTCTTCGATCTTGAACCATTCGCCCGGTTCGAGCTCCCGCACCACGCGCGCGCCCAGGATGTCCAGGGCGCAGGTTTCCGACGCAACCACGTATCCGCCCCGCAGCGCGCCCAGCACCAGCGGGCGAAAGCCCCGCGGGTCCACGACGGCGTACAGGGTGCGGCCAATGGTCAGCAGCAGCGAATACGCGCCTTCCACCCGCTCCAGCGCATCCAGGATCTGGTCCTCCGGCTCGCGCGCCTCGGAACGGGCAATGAGGTGAATCAGCACCTCGGAATCGGAGGAGGACTGGAAGATCGAGCCCTTGCGGACCAGATCGTCTCGCAGCTCGCGCGCGTTGGTGAGGTTGCCGTTGTGCGCCAGGGCGAGCGGCCCGCCGTGGTAATTCACCAGGCCGGGCTGGGCGTTGGCCAGGACGGAACTGCCGGTCGTGGAGTAGCGCGTGTGGCCCACCGCCACGTCGCCGGGCAACTGCCGGAGCACCTCGGCTGGGAAGACCTCCTGGACCAGCCCCATGCCGCGGTGCGCGTGCACCCCGCCGGAGCGGTCCAGCGCCACGATGCCGGCCGATTCCTGCCCGCGATGCTGGAGCGCGTACAAGCCGAGGTACGCCAGCTCCGCGGCGTTGGCTATTTCGGCGACCCCACAGATCCCGCACATGACGTCACACTGCCTATCACCAGTATCGGCTCAAGTTAGCCCGCGACCAGGGCCGGGGTTACCGGCGGATCGGGGGCACGGCTCAGCCCTGGTCGGGCTCATGCGGTGCGGCGGTGGTTCCCGAGATGCGCATGCCACGGACCAGGGCGGCGAACAGCCCGCCGACACCGCGCTGGCCCTCGGCCTTGATGAGTTGCTCCGCCTCGCCCGCGTCGAACCAGACGCCGAGGCATTCGGGGCACTTGTCAATCTGAATGCCCGTGCGGTTCTCGGTCACGAGATTGGCCCCGCACTTGGGGCATCTCATGAAGTGGCTGCGGCGTTCCGCGTCGCGCGCGGCGCGCTCGGCTGCCTCGCGGCGGGCCCTGAGGATCTCGGCTTCGCGCCGGGCGAAGTACTCCTCTTCCTGCTGGCGACGCGTTGCGCTCACGTCACACCCCGCCGGTGCCTGGCGGCCGTACGCCAGGCGGCGTCATTTCGCCTTTGCGCTCGGGCGGCGAGGAAGAGGTGCCCGCATAGGTGTGGCCCACGCCCCGCACGATGGCGTCCACGACCTGATCGTTCTCGAGGAAGACCACGTCGAACGTCCCGCAGGTCACCTCACACCCGTTGCGAAAGTACAGATACGTCCGACCGTCGGCGCTCCGTTCCGCCGCCGGGACGCCCCACACGGCGATGACCTGGTCTCGCGTCATCCCGGGCGACACGGTCCCGGTATCGGTCGGCGTCCACGGCTCGTCAGCTAGCGCGGCCCGGGTCTCGGGCGTTTCCAGCGGCGGCGGTGGGGGGGCCGGCGTAGTGTCGGGTGCGGGGGCGGCCGCGACCGCCGTCGTCTCCGGGGGCGGCGGCGCCGCCTGCTTCTTGCTTAAGAAGGGGATCTTATCGCACCCGGCGACGGCCAGCACCAGCGCCGGTAGGGCCAACTTGGCGGGCCATCTCATCGCTCGCCTCCTCGGGAAAAGGCTCCGCTTTCCACCAGCGATCGGAACACCAGGTGATGCAACACGATGCACCCTTCCTCTTCCAGGGTCCGCAGCGCCTCCGGGGGAGCCACGTAACGGCCTTCCCCGTGGGTCACCGCTACCAATAAAGATAGCGCCGGAGGAGTCCGCCGCCGCTACCCGTCCTTGGCGCCGGGCTCGCGGCGGCGCGCGCGTCCGGCCCTCTCGATGTCATGGACCACGACCGCGGGCTCGCCTCTCCCGTCCTCTCCGCGCTCGAGGAATCCCTCCATTGCGCCCCGCACCAACCCATACGTCAGATACGCAATGCCCAGCGGGAAGAAGAAGATATCCCGCTCCCAGATCCCGAAGCCCAGGATGGTGAGGTTCACGCCCAGACCCAACAGCCCGCGCCACGTCCGGAAACCGATCCGCGGCAGGCGAGCGTAGCGGATATTGCTCACCATCGCGAGACTCAACGCGATGGTCAGGAACACCATGATCTGCGACCACGGCAGGCCCGCCAGCTCGGACTGGTACAATCCGGTGCGGGTGAACGGATAGTAGGTGGCCAGCGTCATGCCCGCGGCCGGCGACGGCAAGCCGCTGAACGTCGCTTTGTGCTCCCCGGCGGACCGCACGTTGTAGCGGGCCAGCCGCAGGGCGACGCACACGACGAACGCGTAACCGAAGACCCAGGCATACTGGCCCTGGTGGGCAAAGAACCAGAGGTAGGTGAGCATGGCCGGCGCCACGCCGAAGCTCACCACGTCCACCAGCGAATCCAGCTCCGCGCCGAAGCGGGTTCCGGTGCGGCTTACCCGCGCCATGACACCGTCCAGGAGGTCCAGTACTCCGGCGATCACGATGAACCAGCTGGCGCGGTAGAACTGGCCTTGCCAGGCCAACACCATGGACCAGATGCCGAAGAACAGGTTGGCCAGGGTGAACAGACTGGGTACGACGACCACGACCCGGCGGACCCGCGCGCCCGGCATGGGTCTCATCGGATCCAGGCCCCGATCACCGTGACCCCTCCGATGGTCCGATCGCCCACCTGCACCCGCGGCTCGGCGTGGTCCGGCAAGAACGTATCGACGCGGGAGCCGAACCGGATCAACCCCAAGCGGGAACCCTGCGCGACCGTATCCCCGATCTCGGCGTCCGTCACGATGCGGCGCGCGACCAGGCCGGCGATCTGCCGGACCATCACGCGTCGCTGGCCTGCGCGTACTCCCAGGGACATCTGCTCGTTGTCCACGCTGGCCTTGTCCAAGGTGGCGTTCACGAACGTTCCGGGCCGGTACTGCCGATACTCCACTACGCCGTCCATGGGATGGTAATTCACGTGCACGTTGAACACGTTCATGAACACCGACACGCGTGTGGCCCGAGCGCGAAGGTAATCCGGCTCTTCCACCGGGGCCACGCTCACCACCCGCCCGTCGGCGGGCGCCAGGATCAGGCCGGAGTCGCGCGGGCCCCGACGCACCGGATCCCGGAAGAACGCGGGAACCCAGAGCGCCACGGGAAGCCAGGCCAGCACCCCGACCCGCCACGGTCCGCCTGCGCGCCACGCCAGCAGCGCGAGCGCGAGCCAGACCAGAAAAGCCGCGGCGACAAACGGCCGCCCTTCCGGCACGATCCTCACGCGGGAACCCTCAAGGGCTCGCCGGTGATCCGGAGATAAGCGTCGTGATATCGCACCGACGTCGCCTGCACGATCTCGGGCGGAAGGGCGGGCGGGGGCGCGTTCCCATCCCACTGGCCGGCGCGCTTGAGCCCGCTCAGGTAGTCCCGGAGCGGCTGCTTGTCGAAGCTGGGCTGGCTGCGCCCCGGCCGATAGTGATCCGCCGGCCAGAAGCGCGAGGAGTCGGGGGTAAGGAGTTCGTCGATCAACAGCAGCCGGCCGGAGCGCTCCTGCCCGAATTCGAACTTGGTGTCGGCGATGATGATGCCGCGTTTGGCCGCCTGGTCTCGGGCGGCGGTGTACAGGGTCAGGCTCGCCTCACGGAGACGTTCGGCCAGGACCGGGCCCAGCGCGTCCTTGAGCCGACGGAAGGTGATGGTCTCGTCGTGCCCAATCACCGCCTTGGTGGCGGGCGTAAACAGCGGCGGGTCGAGGCGATCGCTCTCCAGCAGCCCCTCGGGCAGCGGCTCGCCCGCCAGCGTGCCCCGCTCCCGATACTCGACCCAGCCGGATCCCGCCAGGTAGCCGCGGACCACGCACTCGAAGGGGATGGGCTCGGCCCGCCGCACCAGCATCGCGCGGCCGGTGACCATGGCGCGGTGGTCGGCGAGGAGGGGGACCCGGCGGATGATCTCGTCGGCATCGGCCGTGAGGAAATGGTTGGGGACTGCGCTCGACAGGGCCCGAAACCAGTACGCGCTCATCTGGGTGAGGATCGCGCCCTTGCGGGGGATGGGCTCCGCCATCACGACGTCGAACGCGCTGATCCGGTCGCTGGCCACCAGGAGCAGGGTGTCGCCGTCCACCTCGTAGATCTCGCGGACCTTGCCCTGGTGGATGCGTGTGAGCGGGAGGCGGCTTTCCGCCAGCGTGGTCACGGTCATACGGTCACCGTTGCGTCGTCGCGAACCGCGAAGCCGCTGAGAGAAGAGAGGAGTTGACTCAAGGGCCCTTCCACGTATTCCACGACCTGCTCCGGGGCTCGCCCCACGTAGCGGCGGGGCTCGAGCTCGCGACGCAAGGCCGCGGCGTCCACCGCGGCAAATGCAGGGTCGCGCGCCAACCGATCCAGCAGATCGTTGGGCGCACCCCGCTCCAGCTCCGCGCTCACCGCGCGGCTGTGCCGGCGAATCACTTCGTGCAGCGCCTGGCGGTCGCCGCCGGCCTGGACGCCCAGCATGAGCCACCGCTCCGTGGCCATGAAGGGCATCACGCGCTCGACGTGGCACCGAATGGTGTCCTCGCGCACTTCGAGGCCGGCCACAATGTTGGTGACCAGGATCAAGATAGCGTCGGCCGCCAGGCTGGCGTCGGGCAGGACCAGCCGGCGGTTGGCGCTGTCGTCCAGCGTGCGCTCCAGCCACTGGGTGGCGGCCGTGTACGCCGCATTGTCGCGCAACGCGATCAGGTAGCGCGCCAGGCCGCAGGCCCGCTCGGCGCGCATCGGGTTGCGCTTGTAGGGCATGGCACTGGACCCCACCTGCTCGGCCTCGGCTGGCTCCAGTAGCTCGCCCTCGTGCTGCAACAGCCTGAGGTCGGTGGCGAACTTGGATCCGCTCTGCGCGATACCGGCGAGCGCGTCCAGCACCCGGCTGTCGATCTTCCGGGTGTAGGTCTGTCCGGAGACGGGGATCGGCTCGGCAAACCCGAAGGCCGCGGCCACCCGGGCGTCCAGTTCCCGCACCTTGGCGTGGTCCCCGTGGAACAGCTCGAGGAAGCTCGCCTGGGTCCCCGTGGTTCCCTTGCAACCTCGAAAGGGCAGGGTCCGCAGCGCGTCCCGCAGCGTCTCGGCGTCCAGCGCGAAATCCTGCAACCACAGCGTGGCGCGCTTGCCCACCGTGGTGAGCTGGGCGGGCTGGAAGTGGGTGTACGCCACGGTGGGAAGCTCCCGGTGGCGCAGCGCGAAGTCGCGGAGGCCCTGCAACACGGCGACCAGCCGGCCCAGCAGCAAGGCCAGCGTGTCCCGTATGACCAGCAGGTCGGCGTTGTCGGTGACGTAGGCGCTGGTGGCACCCAGGTGGATGTACGGCCGCGCCGCCGGCGCCTGGTCCCCGAGATGATGGATGTGGGCCATCACGTCGTGACGCAACCGGCGCTCGTGGGCACGGGCTCGCGCCAGGTCCACGTCGTCCAGGTGGGCCCGCATTTCGGCCAGCGCGCGTTCCGGGATGTCGAGGCCGAGGCGCCGCTCCTCTTCCGCCAGCACCAGCCAGAGCCGGCGCCAGAGCCGGGCGCGGTGCTCCTCGCTCCACAGGCTCACCATGGCCGGCGAGGCGTATCGGCTGGCGAGGACGGAGGTGTAGGTCGGGTCGCTCATTGCACGTAGAAGTCGGCCACGCCCAGCTGGCCGCCCCGCTCAAAGTACACCCGCACCGGAGTGCGGCCGGCCGCCGCCCGAAAGGCACGGCGTGCGTCTTCAGCCGTCGCGACGGCCTGCCGATTGATCTGCATGATCACGTCTCCCGGCCGCAGTCCGGTCGCGTCCTGGGTTGCGTCGCCGATGCGATAGATGAGCGCCCCGCGCTGGCTCCTGAGGCCACGCTCCTGCTGAATCTCGGGGGTCATGGTGACCAGTTCCATGTCTCCCAGCACCGATACTTTCTCGGCGCGCGAGGTGGGAAGCTCCTCCACCGCCAGGGTCACGGTCCGGTCGCGCCCGCCCCGCCGCACGCTCACGCGCAACGAGTCGCCGGGCACGATGTCCAGCTTGGTGGCCTCCCAATCCAGGAACGTGCGAAGCGGGGTGCCCGCGGCGCCCACCAGCACATCGCCCACGCCGATCCCCGCCCGGGCCGCCGGCCCGCCCGGTGCCACGCGAGTCACCCGCACGCCGCCCGCCGCCTTCCACTCGTTCAAGGCGTCGGAGCCGGCCACATCGAGCCCAACCCAGGCGCGCCGCACCACGCCGTGGCGCTGCAATTCGTCCGCCACGCGGAGCGCGCGCTCAATGGGAATCGCGAAGCCGATGCCGATGGACCCCCCGGTGCTGGAGAAGATCGAGCTGTTCACTCCCACCACCTGGCCAAGGGCGTTGACCAACGGGCCCCCACTGTTGCCGGGATTGATGGCCGCGTCGGTCTGGATCATGTGGACATAGACGCCGGGCTGATCTCCGGTCGGCAACAGGTTGCGACCGACCGCGCTCACCACCCCCGCCGACACCGACGGCTCGGAGTTGCCCAGCAGGTACCCGTAGGGATTGCCGATGGCCACCACCCACTCGCCGATCAAGAGATCGTCGCTCCTGCCCACGGGGGCGGTGGGGAGGTTGGAGCCCCGGATCTGCAGCACGGCGATGTCGGTCAGCGGATCCTCGCCCAGCAGGCGCGCGCTGAAATCGCGGCCGTCGCGAGTGGTGACCACGATGGAGTCCGCTCCCTCCGTCACGTGCTGGTTGGTAACGATGATCCCGTCGCGGGAGACCAGGAACCCGGACCCGAGGCCCTGCACCACGCGCTCGTAGCCGCGCGGCATGAAGAAGAGATCCCAGGGTGTCTGCGGCACCTGGCGTTGGCGCCGCACCACGTTGATGCTCACCACCGCCGGCGCTACCCGCGCCGCCGCGTCCACGATCGCGGTGCGCCGGCTGGCGCTGAGAGCCTGGGTGGTGGCGGCGCGGGCCGGCGTCTGGTCGGCGGCCTGCGCGGTGCGGACCGGAGGTGCCCGGTCGCATGCCAGTACGCCGGCCAGCACCAAGGCGAGACCGCGGGCCTTCAAACGTTCACTTTCGACCGCGCCAGCAGCTTGCTCCAGTCGTTGAGGAACTGGTCGAGGCCGCGGTCCGTGAGGGGATGTACCAGGAGCTTCCTCAGCACGTCGGTGGGCATGGTGGCGGCGTCTGCACCGAGCATCGCGGCCTCGGCCACATGGCGCGGGTGGCGGATGGAAGCCGCCAGGATCTCCGTCTCGATGTCGTAGTTGTCGAAGATCAGCCGGGTCTCACGGATCACGTCCATGCCCGCTTGCCCCACGTCGTCCAGCCGGCCCAGGAAGGGCGAGACGTAGGTGGCGCCCGCTTTGGCCGCGATCAGGCACTGCACCGAGCTGAAGGCGAGCGTGACGTTGACCTTGATGCCGTCGGCCGTGAGCCGGCGAACCACCGGGAGCCCCTCTTCGATCAGGGGGATCTTGACCACGATGTTGTCGGCGATCTTGGCCAACTCTCGGGCCTCGCGGTACATGCCCTCCGCGTCCACCGCCACCACCTCGGCGCTCACCGGGCCGTCCACCAGCGAGCAGATTTCCTTGAGCACGTCGTGCGGATCCACGTCACCGGCCGACTTCGCCATGAGCGTGGGGTTGGTGGTCACGCCGTCGATCAACCCGGCCTGCGAGGCCCACCGGATGTCGGCGAGGCTGGCGGTGTCGAGGAAGAATTTCATGGTCTCACGCGTCCTCAGAGGGGTTGAGGGTACCGGGCGCCTACCAGGTACAGCCCTTCCGGCGGCGCCGGTGGGCTGGCCTCCGCGTTGCTCGTGCTCCGGAGCAGCCGGCCGATGTCCTCCGGCGGGCGCCGGCCACGCGCGACATCGACCATGGTGCCGACCAGGAAGCGCACCATGCGGTGGAGAAAGCGATCCGCCTCGATGGTAAAAATAAACCCTTCCGCGTCCGGCCGCCCGTCCCACCGCGAGACCACCACGCGGCACCGGTAGTGCTGGCGGCGCTGACCCACGGCAGCGAACGCTCGGAAATCATGCTCGCCGAGGAGCTCCAACGCCGCCGCGTCGAGGAGCCGCCGGTCGAGCGGCTGGGCCAGGGCCCACTCCAGGGGTCGCCGGAACGGCGAGTGGGAGGCGGCGTCGCAGCCCACCACGTAGCGGTAGCAGCGCGAGGTGGCGTGTCGCCGGGCGTGGAATCCGTCCGGCGCCGGGCCCAGTCGCGCCACCCAGATCTCCGGTGGGAGGAGGGCGTTGAGCGCCCGATGCAGCGCCGCGGGTTCCCAGCGACCGGGCATCCGGAAGCTCACCACCTGGCCCAGCGCGTGCACGCCCGCGTCGGTGCGGCCAGCGGCATGGGTGACGACCCGTTGGCCAGCGAGACGCTGCAAGACGTGTTCGAAGTCGCCTTGGACGGTGCGGTGGGAGCGCTGGCGTTGCCAGCCGGAGAAGGGATGCCCCAGGTAGTGGAGCATCGCGTAGCAGGATAGCCCCTGCATGCGCCACAAAGATAGACCGGGCGTCAGCTAGCGGCAAGCAGGGCAACAGGTTGAGCGATTGACACCCCAGGCCCGCGAGGCCTACTGTTCCACCGTTTGGATCCGCAGACGGATGCGGTTGCGTTCACGCGGGGAAGCCGGCAGCAGCGGCACGGGAGCCCTCTTCTCCCGCCGCTGCCGCCGTGGCCGCTTCTCCCGCCGATTCGAGGACCGATGACCGAGCCGGAGCAACCGGTTGCGCGGGCCATCGCCGCCCTGGCCGCCGGGCGGCCGCTGGGGGAGAGCCTGGCGGCGGAGGCGTTCGAGCAGCTCATGCGGGGTGAGGCCACCCCGGTTCAGGCCGCCGCCCTGCTGACTGGGCTGCGGGTCAAGGGAGAAACGGCGGAGGAAATCGCGGGCGCAGTTCGGGCACTCCGCGGGGCCATGCGGCGGGTGCCTGTTCCGGCGGATCGGGCGGTCATCGATACCTGCGGCACCGGCGGCGGAGCCGTCCCGACCTTCAACATTTCCACGGCGGCGGCCCTGGTGGCGGTGGCCGCGGGCGCGTCGGTTGCCAAGCACGGGAACCGCTCGTTCACCTCCAAATGCGGCTCCGCGGACGTGGCCGAAGCCCTGGGACTGCCGATTCAGTTGGAGCCGCCGGCCGCGGGCCAGGCCCTCGAAGAAGACCGCATGGTGTTCCTGTTCGCGCCGCAGTATCACCCGGCCATGCGGTTCGTGGCGCCGGTGCGGAGGGAGCTGGCGATCCCGACCGTGATGAACCTGATCGGCCCGCTGGCGAACCCCGCCGGGGTTCGGCGTCAGGTCGTCGGTGTGGCGGATGCGGCTCGGGGGCCGCTCCTGGCGCGGGCCCTGTGCCGCCTCGGTGCCGAGCACGCGCTGGTGGTGCACGGCCGGGTCGGGATGGACGAGATCGCTCCCGCCGGGCCCACGTCGGTATGGGAGGTGGCGGACCGCGAGGTTCGCCCCTGGACGCTGAACCCCGGCGACTACGGACTGGAGGAGAACCACCTCGACGGCCTGGCGGGCGGGGATCCGGCTCAGAACGCCGACCGCATTCGGCGGCTTTTGGCCGAGCCGCGCCGGGACGCGGTGGGGAGAGCCACGGTGCTGCTCAACGCCGGCGCGGGTCTGTACGTGGCGGGTTTGGCGGCTTCGCTGCGAGAGGGCGTGGATCGCGGCGCGGCCGCACTCGAGGACGGGCGGGCGGCGACGGCGTTGGAGCGGGTCGTCGCACGAGCCCGGCTCAGTACCTCCGCATGACGCCCACCACCATTCCCTGGATCAGGACATCATCTTCGTGGACCCGGATGGCGGGAACGGCCTCGTTGGCCGGCTCGAGCCGGACCCAGCCGCCGGGCTCCCGAAAGAGGCGCTTGACCGTGGCGGAAGTGCCGTGGACCAGAGCGATCACCATGTCCCCGTCGTCCGCGGTGTTGCGGGAGTGGACCACCACGTAGTCGCCATCCTGGATGTGTTCGCCGATCATCGAGTCTCCCCGTACCCGCAGGGCGTAAGAGCTGCCACGCCGGGGAATCAGGTCATCGGGAACCGCGATGGTCTCTGGCGTCGCAACCGCCTCGATCGGCTCGCCGGCGGCCACTTGGCCGAGCAGGGGGATTTCGGTGGCGCCGGTGCGTCCTCGCACCGCGGCGATCTCGATGGAACGGCTCTCATTGTGGGTGCGACTGATGTAGCCTTTCCGCTCCAGGTTGGTCAGGTGCTCATGGACGGTGGCGAGCGAGTGGAAGGAGAAGTGCTCGGCGATTTCCTCGAACGAGGGGGCGTAGCCGTTTGACCGGATGTAGCTTTCCAGGAAGTCGAGGATCTGTTTCTGGCGCTTGGTGAGCGGCATAACCCGTTACCGAATAAACACCGAATGAGTATACCCGAACACAGGCCGAAAAGCAACCCGCCATGAGCGGGCGCCTGGTCCGCATCTTGACCGATTCGCGGGCCCGGCTCGCCGAGCTGGGAGCGCGCCGGGCCGCGCTGAGGCGCGAAGCGGGCGAGGTCCCCGCGCCTGCCGCATGGAGCGCGGCCTTCGGGGGGCCGCAGGTGGCGCTGATCGGGGAGGTCAAGCGCCGGTCGCCGTCGGCCGGGACGATTGCGGAACACTTGTCCCCGGCGTCGCACGCGCGGGCGTACGTGCGCGGCGGAGCGGCGGCGATTTCGGTGTTAACGGAAGAGATCCACTTCGGCGGCTCGCTGCGGGACTTGGACGAGGTGCACCAGGCCGTGACGGTGCCTCTCCTCAGGAAGGACTTCATCCTGGACGAGGCGCAGCTCTACGAGGCCCGGATTCATGGTGCCAGCGCCGTGTTGCTGATCGTCCGCGCGCTCGATACCGGGGCGCTCCGGGAACTGGCGGCGGCCGCGCGGGAGCTGGGTCTGGCGCGGGTGGTGGAGGTGCACGGCGCCGGCGAGCTGGAGCGGGCGCTCGAGGTGGAGCCCGACGCAGTAGGGGTAAACGCGCGGGACCTGGATACGTTCGCGGTGGATCCGCGGGGCATGGAGCGGGTGTTGCGTGCGGTGCCTCCGCAGGTGATCGCGATCGCGGAAAGCGGCCTGGCCACGCGCGCGGACGTGGAGCGCGTGGCGGGTTGGGGCGCGGACGCGGTGCTGGTGGGCACCGCGATTGCGGGCTCAGCCGATCCGGAGGCGGCGGTGCGGCGACTCACCGGCGTGCCGCGCGTGGGGCGGCCGGGCGGGAAGAACAGGGCGGAGCACGAGCGGTGAGCGCCTCCGAGACGACCGCCAGCGCCGGGCGGTTCGGGCGGTACGGCGGGCGGTATGTACCCGAGACCCTGATGGCGGCGCTGGACGAACTGGCGCGGGTCCACGACGAAGCCCGGGCGGATCCGGCCTTTCAGCGGGAGCTGGACGATCTGCTGCGCACCTACGCCGGCCGACCCACACCGCTGTCCGACGCGCCCAGGTTGTCGGAGCGGGTGGGGTGCCGGGTGCTCCTCAAGCGCGAAGACCTCACGCATACCGGCGCGCACAAGATCAACAACACCCTGGGACAGGTCCTCCTGGCTCGACGGATGGGGAAGCGGCGGATCATCGCGGAGACGGGGGCCGGCCAGCACGGCGTCGCCACCGCCACGGCGTGCGCGCGCTTCGGGTTCGAGTGCGTGGTGTACATGGGGGAGGAGGACATGGCCCGCCAGCGGCTCAACGTGTACCGCATGCAATTGCTCGGGGCGGAGGTGGTACCGGTCGGGTCGGGCACGCGGACCCTCAAGGACGCCACCAACGAGGCGCTGCGCGACTGGGTGACCAACGTCGAGAGCACGCACTACGTGATCGGCTCGGTGGTGGGGCCGGACCCGTTTCCGCGGATGGTCCGCGATTTCCAGAGCGTGATTGGGCGCGAAGCGCGCGCGCAGGTGCTGGAGCGCGCGGGGCGCCTGCCGAGCCACGTGGTCGCCTGCGTGGGCGGCGGATCGAACGCCCTGGGCATCTTCACGGCGTTCCTGGAAGACGCCGGCGTGGCCCTGATCGGCGTGGAGGCTGCGGGCGAAGGGCTGGAGACCGGGCGGCATGCCGCCTCGCTCGGGGCCGGGCGCCCCGGCGTGCTGCACGGGAGCTTGAGCTATCTGCTGCAAGATGCCGACGGTCAGGTTCGGCCGGCACACTCGGTGTCGGCCGGGCTCGACTATCCCGGCGTCGGGCCGGAGCATGCATATTTGCACGATGTGGGGCGAGTGGCCTACGATGCCGTCACCGACCGGGCCGCGCTGGAGGCGTTCGCCACACTGGCGCGGCTGGAGGGCCTGGTCCCGGCGCTCGAGAGCGCGCACGCGGTCGCCTGGGTCCTCGCCGCTCGGTGGCGGGAACCGGACCTGGTGCTCATCAACCTGAGTGGGCGAGGTGACAAGGACGTCGCCCACGTCTCGCAATTGACCGGGCACACCGCGTGACCGACGCGGCGGCCCCCCTGCCCGGCGCCACCGTTGACGCGCAGGTCGCGGAGGCGCTCATGCAGACCCTGGTAAAAGGTCTGCGAGCCACGCAGCTCTACCTCCCCAACAACCCGGTGTACCAGCAGGCAATTCAGAACGTGCGGGCGGCCTTCGCGGCGGTGTGGCAGGAAGCCGAGGAGCTGGTGCTGGGGGTGACCGAGTCGGATCTGGTGCTGGACAAGCGCGCAGTGCTGTCCCAGCCCAACCGCTCGGAGAGCCTGGCCTGGGTGTTGTTCAAGGACGGGGTGCGCTCGCTCACGTTTCTCCGGGGTGTAGAAACGGAAGAGATCCCGCGGTTCCTGGGCGTGATCCACAAGGCGCGCCAGCTGACGGCGGAGGCGGATGACGACCTGCTCACCCTGCTATGGCAGCAGGACTTCCAGCACATCCGCTACAACTTCGTCGAGCTGGGTTCAGCCGACGCGGTCCCTATCCCCAAGGCGACCGACCGACCGCCGCCCGGGGCGGGATCCTCCTGGGCCGCACCCGAGGCGGTGCAGGAGCAGGTGCGGCAGGAGGTGGCCGAGGAGACGCCAGCGGCCGAGACCCCCAGGGGCATCGTGAGTTTGGAGGACTTCGACTCCACGCTCTACTTCCTGGACGACAAGGAGAAAGAGTACCTGACGCAGGAGGTCGAGCGGGAGTACCAGCAGGATCTGCGGGGCAGCGTCCTGGCGATGCTGTTCGACCTGCTCGAGCTCCAGACCTACAGCACCGTGCGGGCCGAGCTGATCGGCATCGTGGAGAACTTCATTCCCTACTTGCTGGCGATCGGCGATTTCCGGTCGGTGGCGGCGATCTGCCGCGAGCAGCGGGTGGTGCTCCAGCGGGCCCGCGAGCTGTTGCCGGAGCACCGCCAGCAGCTCTCGGACATTCCGGCCAAGCTGTCCCAGACCGAGGCCCTGGCGCAGCTGCTTCAATCGCTGGACGAAGCGACGGTGCATCCCACGGAGGAGGAGCTGGGCGAGCTGTTTCGCGAGCTCCGGCCGCAGGCGCTGGAGACGGTCATCGCGACCATGCCGAAGCTGACCAACCAGCGGGTGCGCGAGTTGTTGGCAGCCGCCGCGCAGCGATTGGCGCACGCCCATCCGTCCGAGGTGATCCGGGTGCTCAGCAGCCGGGACGAGGCCGTCCTGTTGTCGGCCGTGAAGCTGGTGGCGCAGTTGAAGCTCCCCCCGGTGGCGCCGGCGCTGGGAGCGCTGTTCGACACCGCCGCCACACCGGTGAAGGTGGCGGCGGTGGAGGCGCTCGCCGCCATCGGGACCGCCGGGGCGATGCAGCAGCTCGAGAAAGCGGTGGAGGACGCGGATCGCGACGTGCGGATCGCGGCCGTTCGGGTGTTGGCCGCGCGCGGGCACCGCAACGTGCTGGGCCGGGTCGAGGCGGCGGTGGACGGCAAGGCGCTGAGGGAGGCGGACCTCACCGAGAAAATGGCGTTCTTCGAGGCGTACGGCCTGCTGGTGGGCCGTGCGGGCGTGGAGCGGCTCTCAGCCATGCTGCTGAGCGGCGGCGGCTTCCTCAAGCGGCGGGGAGACCCCGAGACCCGCGCCTGCGCCGCGATGGCGCTGGGGAAGATCGGCACCCCCGAGGCCCGGGCGGTGTTGGAGCAAGCCACGAAGGACAAGGACGCGCTGGTGCGCAACGCCGTCAACAAGGCGCTGCGCGAGGGCGGGCGGTGAGATGACCGGACCCGCCCGCCGCCCGACCCGCCCCTCCATCGCCGACGCGCTGCAGAGCACGGAAGCGGCGCTCCGGCAGAGCGGCCGGGGCTTCCTGGTCACGTTCTACGCCGCGTTGCGGAGCCTTCGGCTGTACCCCCTCGAGAACGAACAGGCGCAGCGTGCGCTGGACGAGTTGACGGCCTCGGCCCAGGCGCTGCTCGGCATCGAGGAGGAATTGGAGGTGCGGATCGCGGGGGAGTTCATTTTCGTGAACGCCACCCGCCTGCGGCTGGACCTCGACAACTACGCTTCGTTCGGGCACGTGCTGGGTACCTTCCGGCAATGCGGTATCGGCCTCATGCGGGTGGACAGCGCCGTCGAGCGTCGCGAGTGGCAGGTGTTCGTGTCGCTGCTCCTCAATTTCGCCACCCGGGAAGCGAACCCCAACAAGCTGTATGAGCTGCAGCAGCGCATGGTCCAGGGGAGCGTCCTGCACATCGTGGTGGAGCCGCCGATCGAGACCGACGAAGAACTGGACGATCAGGAGCGGGCCAAGGAGGTCGCCAAGAAGACCTACGAACGCTCGGTGGCGGTCACCAAGGAATTGGTGAGCAGCGTGCGCATGGGGCGGAGCGCCAGCGTCAAGAAGGTGAAGCGGGCGGTGCAGGGCATCGTGGACCAGGTTTTGAGCAACGAGGCTTCGCTGGTGGGGCTCACCACGCTGCGCGACTACGACGAGTACACGTTCACCCACTCGGTGAACGTGTGCATCTTCTCGGTGGCCCTGGGACGGCGGCTGGGGCTTTCCAAGCTCCAGTTGTTCGACCTGGGCATGGCGGCACTGCTGCACGACATCGGCAAGAGCCGGATCCCGCTGGATGTCCTCAACAAGACCGGCGGGCTCTCGGACGAAGAGTGGCGCATCATGCAGGCGCATCCCTGGCTCGGGGTCTTGACCCTGTTCGGGCTGCGGGGGTACGGCGAGATCCCCTATCGCGGCATGATCGTGGCCTACGAGCACCACATGAAGGTCGACCGCACCGGGTATCCCAAGTCGCTGCGCTCCCGGCACATGTCGGTGTTCTCGAAGATCGTGGCGGTGGCCGACGGCTTCGACGCCGCCACCACGCGGCGGACCTATCAGACGGCGCCCATCCAGCCGGATCAGGTGCTCCGGGAGATGTGGACCAACCCGCGCCGGGGCATGGACCCGGTCCTGGTGAAGGCCCTGATCAACGTGCTGGGCGTCTACCCGGTGGGAACCTGCGTGATCCTCGACACGTACGAGATCGCGATCGTGCACTCCGCCAACCCGGACCTGGCGCAGATTCACCGGCCGGTGGTGCGGGTGGTGGCGACCCCGGACGGGGCCCTGCTCCCCTCGGGGCCGTTGGTCAACCTGGCGGAACACAAACCCGACGGGACGTTCCTCCGCACGATCGTCAAGGTGACCGACCCCGCCAAGTACGGCATCGACCCCGCGACGTACTTTGTCTGATCGACCCATTGCGGCTCGGTGGCATGCGCTCAAGCGGCAACACCGAACCGCGCTCATTCCGTACCTCACCGCCGGGTATCCCACCGGCCGGGCCAGCCTCGAAGCGCTCCGGATGGTGGTGGCCGCCGGCGCGGATTTCTTGGAGTTGGGCATCCCCTTCAGCGATCCCCTGGCGGATGGGCCGGTGATTCAGCGTGCCAGCCACACGGCGCTGGAAAACGGGATGACCGTGGCGGGGGCGCTGGCGCTGCTCCGCGAGGCGCGGCCGCCGGTGCCGGTGATCGCCTTCAGCTACCTCAACCCGCTCCTGGCCTACGGCCTGGAGCGCTTCGCCGCCGAGGCGGCCGCGGCGGGCGTCGGGGGCGTCCTGGTGACCGACCTGCCGGCGGGGGAAGACCCTGCGGTGGAAACCCGGTTCCGGGCCGCGGGGCTGGACACAATCCGCCTGGTGGCCCCCACCTCGACGGCGACGCGGCTCGAGCCGCTGCTGCGCGGGGCGGAGGGATTCGTGTACCTCATCGCGCGGTTGGGCGTGACCGGCCCCCGGACGGTGGTGGGCGACCAACTGGCGGCGACCATCGCACGGGTCCGCGCGGCCACGCCGCTGCCGATCGCCGTGGGGTTCGGGATCGCCGGCGGAGAGCAGGCGCGCGCCGTGGCGCCCCTGGCCGACGGGGTGGTGGTCGGCAGCGCGCTGGTGGAGCGGCTGGGGCAAGGGATGGAGCCGGCGCGGGCCCTGATGGCGGAGCTGCGGGAGGCGCTCGACGCGGGGTCGCCGGGATGAGCCTCACCCACGCTCGGTTCGTCACCCGCGTGGGGGACGCGCTGCTGGTTCTGGGAGGCGGCGTCCTGGCGGTGGTGGCGCTGGACTACCGGGCCTGGATCGACCTGTGGCCCGCGATCCCGATCATGACGGTCGCCACGCTGGTGTTGCGGAGCTTCCAGTTCGGCCTGGGCAAGTACGCCTCCACCTCGCAGGTCGGTATCGGGGCGCTGGCCGGCTCGCTGCTGGTGGGACCCGAGGCCACCCTGCTGGGCCTGGCGGCCGGCACCGTGATCGCCGACCACGGCTGGCTGCAACGGGACCTCCGCCCGGCCTGGATCAACGCGTGTCGCGAGACCGTGGCGGTGAGCGCGGCCTACGGCGTCTACGCCCTGGCGTGGTCCCTGGGCGGAGACCATGATCCGCTGGCGGCCGAAAGCGTCCCCGAGCTTGCCGTGTTCGTAGCGGCGTACTTTCTCTCGTCGCGGGGCCTGGCCTACTTCACGCTGCTGGTGCGAGGGAAACTGCGTCCGGAGGATCAATTCCAGATCCTGCGCTACGAAATCGTGGCCTACGCGCTCACGCTGGCCGGAGCGACCACCACCATCGTCACCATCGAGGCGCTGCCGGTCTTGAGCTGGCCCTTCGTGGCCGTGCCGGTGGGCGCGGCCGGGTTCATCACCAAGCGGATCGTCGAGGAAGCGATTCAGGCCGAGGAGATGAACAAGATCCACGCCATGGAGACCGTGATCACCAGCAACGTGGGGCTGGACGTGTCGCTGCGTCGCATCGAGGCGCTGGCCCACCGGATCCTGGACTGGACCGATTACCGGGTGTGTCAAAGGCGGGAGGATACCTTTCACCTGGTGTACCACGGCGTCGCCAGCCGCCAGGGCGGGGCTGGCGAGCCCGGAGCGGGAGTCGAGGAGTTGCGGGCGTCGGTGGTGGCGTCGGGCACGGCGCTGGTGGTGCGGGACGCGCTGCGGGACGGTCGCACGCTGTACCTGGCCGGCGAGGCGCGAAGCGTGGTCATTCAGCCCTTGATCTTCGCGGGGCAGTGCATCGGTACCCTGGAGCTCGAGCACCGGGAGCCGAGGCGGTACGGGCGCAAGGAGGTGGCCCTGATCGAAACCTGCGCCCTGCGGATCGCGACGGCGCTGCACCTCACCGAGCTGCGCCGGCCGCTGCGCGAGACCGTACGGCGGCTGACCCAGCAAGTCGAGCAGCTGAGCCGGGCGGCCCAGGTGCTGGGCAGCGCGGCGCAGGCGATGACCGATTCCATGCGGGTGGCGGGCGCGGGCCTGGCAGACCAGGAACGGGACCTGGGCCGGGGCTTGGAGGCCACCGGAGAGCTCACGCGCGCCACCGAGCGCGTGGCGGAGGACAGCGCCGACGCCGCCGCGGCCAGCACGTCGGCCAGCGAGCTGGCCGCCCGGCATCGATCCACCATCGAAGACGCCATGAGCCGGCTGGTAGCCCTCAAAGCCTTCGTGGACCAGAGCGCCGCTCGGGTGACCGACCTCGGCGCGGCGAGCCGGCGGGTGGTGAGCTTCCTGGCCTCCATTCGGGAGCTGGCGGACCTCACCAACCTGCTGGCGCTGAACGCGGCCATCGAAGCCGCGCGCGCGGGAGCCCACGGCAAGGGCTTCGCCGTGGTGGCGGACGAGGTCCGCCGCCTGGCGGAGCAGAGCGCCGCGGCGGCCACCGAAGCCGGGCAGCTGCTGGCCGACATGCAGCAGCGGCTCCACGAAGTGGATGAGCAGATGCAGAAGGGGCACGCCGGCGTAGCGGGCGTGGAGCGCGTGAGCGCCCAGGGGCTGGACGCCCTCGACGCCATCGTCCGGGCCACCCATGAGGCCGGGGACGGGGCTGGGCGCATCACCCGGACGGCGGCCGAGCAGCGGACCGCCTACGGGGGGTTACGGGAGCGGATGGAAGCCGTAGCGGGCGTCTCCCGGCGCAACCGCCAGGACCTCGAGGCCGCTATCACCCGCGCCGGCGATGTCGCGGCCGGGCTCGAGGACCTGGGCCGGGCGACCACGGAGCTGGCCGACGTGGCGGCCATGCTGAGTGAGATGACACGGCAGTTCGCGGCCGAGGAGTCCAGCGACTAGGATTCTAGGACATGACCGACCGCGATTCGATCTCGCTCAAGGGCATGCGGTTTCACACCCGCGTCGGGTTGTTGCCGCACGAGCAGCGGATTCCGCAGCCGGTCGAGGTCGACCTCACGGTGTGGCTTTCGCTGCGTCGGGTGGGCGAGACCGACTCCGCCCGCAATCTCCTCGACTATCGGGACCTCTACCGGCTGGTCTCGGACACGGTCGGGGCGAGCCACCACCGGCTGTTGGAGGCGCTCTGTGAAAAGATTGCGGCCCGGGCGTTGAAGCTCGCCGGCGTTGAGCGGGTGCGGGTGGCGGCGCGGAAGCCCCACGCGCCCGTTGACGGTCCCCTCGATTGGGTCGAGGTGGTGCTGGAGCGCGACGGAGGACGACATGGCTGACTGGGCGTTCGTGGCGTTGGGCTCGAACCTGGGCGACCGGTCCGCCTACCTGGCCTTCGCCCGCGAGCGCCTCGCCGCCCTTCCGGGGACCACGCTGGTGGCGGCCAGCGCCATCGAGGAAACCGCGCCGCTCGGCCCGGTGCCCCAGGGGCCGTACCTGAACCAGATGGTCCTGCTCTCCACCGAGCTGGAGCCGCGCGCGCTGCTCGAGGCCTGCGCCGCGATCGAGCAGTCCGCAGGGCGAACCCGAGAGGCTCGCTGGGGGCCCCGCACCCTGGACCTGGATCTGGTCCGCTACGATGACCTCGAGATTGCCGAGCCAACCTTGATGGTCCCGCATCCCCAGCTACCACGGCGCCCTTTCTGGCAGCGCGAGCTCGCGGAGCTCTGGCCCCATGCCCAATCCCGCTAAGCGCCTCACCACCCTGGATCTGCTCGAGGCCAAGCGAGCGGGGCGGAAGATCGTGGCGTTGACCGCCTACGACGCCCTGTTCGGCCAACTGCTGGACGAATCCGGCGTGGACGTGGTGCTGGTGGGCGACTCGGTGAACACGGTGCTGGCCGGACAGGATACCACCCTGTCGGCCACGCTGGAGCAGATGATCTATCACACCCGAATGGTCCGCGCGGGGGTGCGGCGGGCGCTGCTGATCATCGACCTGCCGTTTCTCTCCTACCAGGTTTCGGTCGAGGAAGCCAAGCGCAACGCCGGCCGGGCGATGCAGCTCACCGGAGCCAACGGCGTCAAACTCGAAGGCGGACGGGCCATGCGAGACACGGTCCGGGCGCTGGTGGATATCGGCATCCCGGTGATGGGGCACGTCGGCTTTACGCCGCAGTCGGTGCATGCCTTGGGGGGGGCACGGGTCCAGGGCCGCGGGCCGGAGGCCGGCGAGCGCATCGTGGCGGACGCCCGGGCGCTGGAGGAGGCGGGCGCGTTCTCTGTGGTGCTCGAGCTGATGCCGTCCGCAGTGGCCGCCCGAGTCACCGAGGCCCTCACCATTCCTACCATCGGCATCGGCTCCGGGCCGCATTGCGACGGGCAGGTGCTGGTGCTGCATGACATGCTGGGGCTGAACGAACGCTTTCAGGCGAAGTTCGTGAAGGCCTACGCCAACCTGGGAGAGCAGGTCCGCGCGGCGGTGCGGCAGTTCGCCGAGGAGGTCCGCGAGGGCCGATACCCGGACGCCGCCCACAGCTTCGAGCAGTGATCCAGATCGCCCACCCGGGGGAGATGCGCGCCTGGTCCCGGGACCGGCGCCGCGCGGGGCGACGGGTAGGCTTGGTGCCCACCATGGGATACCTGCACGAGGGCCATTTGCGGCTGGTCGACCGGGCCCGGCAGGTGGCGGACGAGGTGGTGGTGAGCGTGTTCGTCAATCCGCTCCAGTTTGGCCCCAGCGAGGATTTCGCGCGGTACCCCAGGGACCTGGAGCGGGACCGCTCCCTGCTGTCGGCGCGCGGGGCGGACTGCTTGTTCGTGCCCGGCGTGGATGCGCTCTACCCCCGCCAACCTGTGGTGCGGGTGCTGCCGGGCAGCCTGGGCGATCACCTGTGCGGCCCGTGGCGTCCGGGTCATTTCGAGGGAGTGCTCACGGTGGTAGCCAAGCTGTTCCACGTGGCGGAGCCGGACGTCGCGATCTTCGGCCGCAAGGACGCGCAACAGGCGGTGATCATCCGCCGGATGGTCTCGGACCTGGACTTCCCCGTGGAGATCGTCGTGGCGCCCACGGTCCGCGAAGCGGACGGCCTGGCGCTGAGCTCCCGCAACGCGTACCTCACGCCGGAAGAGCGTCGCGCCGCTTCCGCCTTGAGCCGCGGTCTCTCGGCGGGCCACGAGGCGTTTCGGCGGGGAATCAGCGCGGCCGCCGACGTCGTGGCGGAAGTGCGACGCGTGGTGGAGCGGGAGGCGCTTCTCCGCCTGGAGTACGTCGAGGCGGTGGACCCCAGCACGCTGGCACCGGTGAGCCGCGTGGCGCACGACACCTTGCTGGCGCTGGCGGCGCGCGCGGGTGCCACCCGACTGATTGACAACATCGTGCTGGGCGACGGGCTGGCCGCCGACGAACGATTGGCGCCGGCATGACGACGCCTCCTGGATTTCCTCCGTGGGCACGGCTGGGCCCGGAGCGCCGCGCGCACGTGGAGCGCGTCGCCGGGTTGCTTCGCCAGTGGGCCGAGGTCGAGGGCGTTCCGCCAGCGGAGCGAGATCGCTGGCTCCGCGCCGCCTACTTCCACGATGCCCTCCGCGACGCCCCGCCCGACGAGCTGGAACGCCTGGCCCCGCAGGCGTGGGGTGTGCCCTCACTGCGGCACGGTCCGGCGGCGGCACGACTGGCCGCGGAGCACGGCGAGACCGACCGCGGCGTGCTGCGCGCCGTGCACTATCACTCGGTGGGATACGCCGGGTGGGACCGGGTGGGACGGCTCCTGTATCTGGCCGACTATCTGGAGCCGGGCCGGGGGTTCCGCATGGAGGAGCGGCGGGCCCAAGCGGCGCGCGTTCCCCACGACGCCGCTGCGGTCCTGCGAGAAGTGGCCGCGGAGCGCCTGCGGTGGGTCCTCGACGCGGGCCAGCCGCTGATCAGCGAGAGCGTGGAGTTTTGGAACGGCCTGGTCGGATCGTCCTGATCGCGGCGCTCGCGGTGAGCGCGGCGGTTGGAGCGGTCCTCTGGCAGCGGGCCCGCGCTGGCGATGCTTCGGGGCGGCCGGCGGTGATCCCCGGCGAGGGGGCGTCCCCCGTGGTGGAAGTCCTCAACGCCACGACGGCCGACGGGTTGGCGCGGGAGGTGACGCGACGACTGCGGAGCGCCGGCATCGACGTGGTGGGCTACGGATCGGCACGCGATTCCTCGTTGGAGGCGACCACCATCGTGGTGCGTCGGGCCGACTTCAGCGCGGCCCGGCGGGTGCAAGCGGCGCTGGGTCTGGGGCGCATCGTGGTGGACCTCGACCCGCGCCTGCTACTCGACGCCAGCG
>Ga0209172_10000293_pt1 | contig 143027 bp, 123 predicted proteins | sample LarsenN4metaG_FD_184113 | JGI IMG/M metagenome (GOLD analysis project Ga0209172, IMG submission 184113) | Hot spring sediment bacterial and archeal communities from British Columbia, Canada, to study Microbial Dark Matter (Phase II) - Larsen... ...
TGGAAGCTGGGAAGAAGTACGACATCCGGTTGGAGTATTTTGAGAACACAGGGAATGCCACAGCGCAGTTGATGTGGTCTAGCCCCACCCAAGTCAAAGAAATTGTGCCCCAAAGCCAACTCTTCTCTCAGTCGGGGAACAATAGCGGGGAACTCCCGTCTCCAGGTGGGAGTGAAGTGCCACCGCCGCCCACGGGAGGTGGAGTGGTCAATCCCACACCAATTGATTACAACGAAAAACCTAGTGTCGTTGTGCCCGGTTCTCAGTCTACGTTGAACACAGCGGGCCTGCCCTTGCTCGGCATCAAAGTGAGCGACCCCGATGCTGGCAACAGCAACATAACCGTTACGATCAAAGCGACGGATGGCACACTCAATGTAAAAGGCGGAGTAAACGGGGGGGTTCCTTTGTCAGGCATTCTCAATAACGGCACGGCAACTGTTGTGTTAGTGGGTACGCTACTACAAATCAACACAACCCTGGCAAATGCTGCGGGGGTTGTCTACCAGCCTAAACAAGCTTTTGAAGGGCGCGACCAAATTACGGTAAGCGTCAACGATAATGGCAATACGGGTGTGGGGGGCGCGTTAACCGATGTTCAGACGTTTTCTGTAGTTGTTGGTGCGGCTGGAACTAGTTTTCCCAACGCCAACTCTCCGTTAGGTAACAACCTGACATCGATTAACTATTACTCACGCGAGTTTCCTTTCGTTGACATCTTTAAGATGAACAGCGGTTTCACCCCCCAGCGAATTGAAGGGGGCAAGTGGACAACCAGTGCCTTGAAGTTGAGACCAGATGGTTATCCGGCTTCGCTAGAGCCGGGGCAACTTGGAGAGGCGATCGTGCTGACGACAGGAGATTTTGCCCCTGATGGTAAGTACACCGTCTTCTATGAGGGGGAAGGTGAAATTCGGGTGAAATCGAGTGGCAAGGAATTTTTGAGTACAAAGTCGTCACAGCCTGGTCGGATGGAGGTTGATTTCACAAACGGGGGGATGTGGTTCCAAATTTTGAAAACGAACCCCAACAACCCGATCCGCAATGTGCGAATTGTGATGCCCGGAGCGGAGAACACCTATCAAAAAGATCCGTTCAACCCAGTCTTTTTGGATCGTCTCTCAAAATTTAAGGTGATTCGCTATATGGATTGGGGCGAAACGAACCACTCCAATATTAAGGAATGGTCCGATCGCACCACTCTAAACTCCCTCTCACAAGGCACGAAGAAAGGGGTGGCGTTGGAGCACATGATCGATCTCTCCAATCGGTTGAAAGCGGATCCGTGGTTAACGATTCCGCATCAGGCCAGCGACGACTTTGTGCGGAAGTATGCCACGATGGTGCGCGATCGCCTGGATCCTAACCTCAAGGTTTATGTTGAGTACTCCAATGAGGTGTGGAATACCATCTTTGCTCAACATACGTATGCAAAGGATAAAGGGTTGCAGTTAAAGCTGAGCAATGACCCGTTCCAGGCGGCAATGCGTTATTACTCTCAGCGATCGGTGGAGGTCTTCAAAATCTTTGAAGAAGTGTTTGGTGGAACTGATCGGTTAGAGCGTGTGTTGGCGGCTCAGTCAGCGAGTACCTGGACGCAAGAACAGGTGTTGACCTGGAAGGATGCTTACAAAAATACGGATAACCTGTCAACGGCTCCCTACTTCCAGGGTGATTTGAACGATGTCAACAAAGTTGACCGGACGCTGAACTTAACGGTAAAACAGGCGATCGACATCCTGCTTGAAGACGTGCGAACGAGGAAAGCCCAGCAAATTTCTAACTCGTCAAAACTGGCTCAGCAGTACGGGGTAGACCTGGTTGCTTACGAAGGTGGGCAACACCTGGTGAGTGCTTACTTCCCGCAGGCGAAGCAAGATGCTGTGACCAACTTCTTCACTGAGGTAAACCGCAGTCCGCTGATGAAGGACGTTTACACGGAGTACCTCAACACCTGGAAGAGTAATGGTGGTGGCTTGTTCGTTAACTTCAGTAGCGTCACAGCTCCCAGCAAGTGGGGGTGGTGGGGTGCCCTAGAGTATCAAGACCAAGACATTAGCACCGCGCCGAAGTTTCAAGCGTTGATGGAGTTTATCGACAAGAACCCGACCAACCAATAACGGTTCCATAACGGTTGCGATCGCTAACTGAGAACCCCGGATTTTAAGGGAGTCCGGGGTTTTTGTTGAGCCAACAAACGCCTTTTTCGAAACCTCATTCGTCGCCAGAAGTTTGACGCGTTATCCTGAGTTGTTAGGTTCGAAAAGACGCTTGAAACAATGGATGTTTATTTGATTCGACATGGGTTAGCGGGCGAGTCGGGTTCCTACCCCGATGATCGCGAACGTCCACTTACGGAAGAAGGCAAAAAAAAGACACGTTTGGTTGCCAAACGCTTGAAGGAGTTAGCGCTCCGGTTTGATTTAATTCTCACAAGTCCTTTAGTGCGGGCACACCAAACGGCAGAAATTTTGCTAGATGTTGGTCTGAGCGATCATTTAGAGCTGGCCGACTATCTCGCGCCAGATGGAGCGATCGCGGATTGGGTGGCATGGCTTTCATCCTGGAAACAAGCCGATGCCTCCACGTTAGCGTTAGTCGGTCATGAACCCAGCTTAAGCACCTGGGCCGAAACGTTGCTCTGGGGTAACAGTCAGGGAGTGATTACGCTGAAGAAAGCGGGAGTCATTGGCTTAGCGGTGGATCCTGAAGCACCGATCGCCCATAGCAGTCTCTTTTTACTAGCTGGCCCCAAACTTTTGCTGGCTAAATCGTGATGCGATTGACACGCCATGAATTCCGAGAACAAGAGCTGCGTTTGCCTGAGAGAAAGTCGGCTATGCGGCGATCGCTCGTTCCCAGTTTGCCACCAGGAGACGCCGCCCTAACTCAACATCTTTAGGGGCGCATTGCCAATCGGGATGGCTGGTCATCAAAAGGCTTTCGAGGGTTTCTTTGTCAAACAGGTGCCACACATCAGCCGCATTAATTGTGGTCGCGATCGCGTAGCAATTATTGCTAATGCAATGAATAGTGCATTCGCTCGCGACTCGTTGAATCTGCATCGCTTGCCCCGGTTGTAAGGCCCGGAAAGCCAAAATTGCGACACGAAAATCAGCAAACTCTGAAGTTGCCAGCCCTGGAATAGCAGTTGACAGTGAAGTATCACCATTCACATTGAGCCAGTAGTGACGGCTTGGATCAATCCCCTCTAACCAGGGAAGCTCGTCATCTAAACGATAGCGGGGCGCAAGCGGGAACAGTGGCAACATAGCAGAATTCGTTTGCGTGGTATCAAATCCTACGGGCAGCACGCTAGGTACTACCCCTTAGCTACCACTATTCAGCACCCAGACTGAGTTGATCAATTAACCGTAGTGAAACTTATCATTTGTATTGAATTTGCTTAACATTTCGACATGGAAAGACTAGCTTTGAAAATTTTTCCTAAATTTTGGGGTGAGTCGTTTCACGTTTATCTGTAAGACCAACGTTTTTAGTGGTGTTATGGGCGTTACTGATCAGGTGTATGAATTTCGTAAGGGCGTTTTGCAAAACGCCCCTGCGTAGGGATACTTGTCCAAAAATCAGATCTACACTCAGCAACGCCGTGTTACAAGTTGAGCGATGAAAAATAGGGATCTGGCATTGCCAAATCCCTACTCAAAGGCATCTTAATTTAATCCGTAGTCCTAAACTGGCAGGCTGGCACGGGGCTTAAACGTCTCAATCTGACGCAGTTGGTCATAGAGATCTTTTTCTTCTGACGTTAGCTCGCGCGGAATGGCAATTTGAACTTCGACAATTTGGTCGCCGCGATCGCCCTCTGAGATTGGGTATCCCTTGCCAGCTAAACGAAGCCGTTGCCCTGCCCGCACACCGGGGGGGATATTCATCTTCACTAACCCATCCAGGGTTGGCACCTCAACTGGCCCACCCAGTACGGCTTCGCTGGGAGTGATTGGCACTAAACAGACAATGTCAGAGCCTTCTAGCCGATAAAAAGCATGGGGGGCGATATCAATTTTGAGCAACAGATCGCCACCGTTTAGCCCCTGACCTTTGAGGCGAATTTTTTGTCCATCTACCATCGCAGGTGGCATGTTGACTTCGAGCGATCGCCCATCCTCTAAGCGAATCCGCTCACGCCCTCCGGTGTAAGCCTTCTCAAGCGGCACGGCCAGCCGCGCTTCAACATTTTTGGAAGCAGCACGCGGTACGGTGTAGGAGGTGCGACTGGCTCCCGGACGAAAGTTGTCGCGAGGTGCTGAAGGGGCCGTTGTGCCGACAGTGCGGCGATTTAGCAGTTGATCGACAAAGCTGTTGAAGTCGTTAAAGTTGGCGAAATCTACGTCATTCATGAAGCGATCGCCGTTGCGTCCGTTGCCCCAAGGTTTCGCATTGCCTTGGAAGCCCCGTTGTTGCCAAAACCGCCCAAACTGGTCATATTGCGCCCGTTTCGCGGTGTCAGACAAAACCTCGTAGGCCTCGTTGATCACCTTAAACTTTTCTTCTGCCTGTTTATTACCGGGGTTCAGGTCAGGATGGTATTTTCGCGCCAAGCCACGAAACGCCTGCTTCACTTGTTCGGGCGTTGCATCACGATTGATTCCTAAAATTTCGTAGAAGTTGCGAAAGTTTTGCATAGGTTAGGCGATTGTAAGCATTCGGGCACGTGTTTTCAGTGAAGCCAAAAACTAGATTGAGATCTGAAAACCCATTCACAGATTAAAGCCAATCGTCGTCATCATCCCAATTATCGCGATAGAGATCGGGTTTTTCGGGTTTGCGCCGACCACTCCGGCGATCGCGAGAGGCGCTGGTGTCATCATCGTAACGATTTCGCCCACCTCTCAGACCTTCAGATGCACCGGAGGCACCACTGTCATAGCGATCGCCATAACGGTTCGTAGCACCCCACTCATCTCCAGGTTGTTGACGCTTGCGGCTGTCATAGCTGGGTGTTTCGCTACCACCCCAATCATCATTACGGCGACGACTGGGGGTGTTCCGGTCGGTATCGCGCGTGCGAGGGTTGCTCCAATCATCTTGTGAGCGTGATGATGGTGTGCCCCAGTCATCTTGAGAACGCGATGAAGGCTTGCCCCAATCATCTTGAGTAGAGCGGCTGCGATCGCTATCAGAACGGCGCGGTGATTGGTTATAAGAATCGCGGCTGTACGGATCCTTGCTGTCAGAATCGCGCCGTTCTCGGTTAGTTGAGCCACTGCTGTAGGAATCGCGATCGTAGCTGTCACGGCTGTAGTTGTCTCGGTTGTAGGAGGATGAGCTTTGACTACTGCGATCGCTATAAGTCTCCCGACGAGTGCCACCAGAGCCGCTGCCATAACCACCTACGCCGAGGTCATAGCCACCCGCACCATAGCCACTTGTGCCATAACCACTGCTACCGTAGCCACCGCCACCATAGCGATTGCCATAGTAGTCGTCACGGTAGTCATAGTAATCGTCATCCTCGTCGGTAAAGAAGCTCTTGATCGCACCTAAGAGGCTGTCTTTTTCCTTTTCTTCTTGCACGCGTTGGTAGATCTCGCGAGTCAGGTCATACACCGCATCTTCGAGATCGGCTTTGGCGCGATCGATCGCCCGTTCATTATTTTGCGAGAGGGCTTCTTTAAGGCTGGCGATCGCGGGGTCGATGCGGTTGCGGTACGAGCGGACAAACCCCATCCCATAGTCGAGTGTGGCCTCGCGCAGTTGCCGTTCGGCTTTTAGGATCAAGGATTCGGCATCGTTGCGCTTTTGCACCTTTTCGCGTTTCTGGCGATCAACCTCGGCGTTTTCTTCGGCCTCACGAATCATGCGCTGCACTTCATCTTCACTCAGGGTCGATGCCCCTTGAATGGTGATGCTCTGCTCGCGTCCGGTGGTGCGATCCATCGCAGTGACTTGCAGAATGCCATTGGCATCAATGTCAAACGACACCTGTACCTGCGGAATGCCACGCGGAGCTGGAGGAATGCCCGCCAGCTTAAAGCGACCCAGCGACTTATTACCCGCCGCCATTTCGCGCTCGCCCTGCAGCACGTGGACTTCCACCATGGTCTGGTTGTCTTCGCCAGTGGAGAAAATATCAGAACGCCGGACTGGAATCGTGGTGTTGCGCGGAAGCAGTTTCTTCATCACCCCACCAATCGTCTCTAAGCCGAGTGAAATGGGTGTGACATCCAGCAGCAGAATGTCTTTGATTTCGCCATCCAAAATGCCAGCCTGAATGGCTGCGCCAACGGCGACAACCTCATCGGGATTGACGTTTTGGTTGGGTTCACGGTCAATATAGCTCCGTACAAGTTCTTGTACCGCCGGGATGCGACTCGAACCACCTACCAGCACCACTTCATCGATGTCACGCGAATCCATGCCCGCATCGCGCAGCGCTTGTTTAATCGGTCCCCGCAGGCGGCTCAAGAGGTCGCTAGAAAGTTCTTCAAACTTTGAGCGAGTCAGGCGCGTTTCTAAGTGCTTGGGACCTTCATCAGTGGCGGTAATAAAGGGCAGATTGATCTCAGTCACGTTAACACCCGACAGCTCAATCTTGGCTTTTTCAGCTGCTTCGGTAATGCGTTGCAGGGCTTGGCGATCGCGCCGCAAATCAACCCCTTCTTGCTCTAAAAACTGCTCTGCTAGCCAATCAACAATGCGTCTATCAAAATCAGTGCCGCCCAGTTGGGTATCCCCTGATGTAGACTTCACCTCAAATACACCATCACCAATCTCTAGCACCGACACGTCAAAGGTGCCGCCACCCAGGTCAAACACCAAAATCGTTTGGTTACTGCGGCGATCGAGGCCATAGGCAAGAGAAGCGGCGGTTGGCTCATTTAAAATGCGTTTAACTTCTAAGCCAGCAATGCGACCTGCATCGCGAGTAGCCTGCCGTTGCGAGTCGTTGAAGTAGGCAGGTACCGTAATTACCGCACCCGTCACGGGTTCACCTAAATATTTCCCGGCTTCATCGGCAAGCTTGCGTAGGACGATCGCCGCTATCTCTTCTGGAGCGAAATCGCGTTGGAGGCGAGGGCACTTGAGCTTGATATTGCCGACTTCATCACGCCGAATCGTGTAGGGGACGCGCTTAGAGTCATTGGATAGCTCAGCATACTGCCGCCCAATGTAACGCTTGACCCCGTAGAAGGTGTTTTGCGGGTCGAGAACGGCTTGCCGTCGAGCCAGTTGCCCCACCAAGCGTTCGCCATCTTTGCTGAAGCCCACAACCGATGGAGTCGTGCGAGTCCCTTCGGCATTCGCAATGACAACCGGCTTGCCGCCCTCCATTACAGCAACAACCGAGTTTGTTGTCCCTAAGTCAATGCCGACAACTCTTCCCATGCCAGTGTGTTCTCCCGTAAGCTGCGATCGCTTGTGTTACATTTTGCTGCACTTTATTCTATCTCGCTAGTGCGGCGTGTTTGGGAGAATGTGAAGGTTCGGTTTTCCGAGCTTCGATCCGGCGCACCAGCGGCTTTTCTGGATTTGGTCGTGGTTCGGTAAGGCTGGAGTGCAGCCGATTGAGATGATTTAACGTGTGCTGCTGCCCCATTTATCTCAATTTAAATAGATGCCTGAAGTCGTTTAACGATGACACTCCGATTTTGCTTGGCTTTTGCGTCGCTGGGATTAATTTCGAGAATTTTTTCAAAGCAGGCGATCGCGTCTTCCAGGTGGTTGAGGTGAAACAAGGCGTTACCCCGATTATTCAACGCGTTTAGGTCATCGGGCTTGAGTTCTAACACCTTGTCGCAACTGGCAAGCGCCTCTTCAAATCGCTTCAGGCTGATCAGCGCACTGCTGCGATTGGCCCAGGCCCGATGATCATCGGGTCGTAGGGCGATCGCCTGGTCATAACTTTCGATGGCTGCCTCAAATTGCTTCTGGTTTTTGCAGGCTACTCCCCGGCTAAACCAGGCTTCAAAGTGATTTGGGTCTAGCTCAACCACTTTGTCAAAGCTAGCGATCGCGCCAGCCCAGTCTGCAAGTTTAAGGAGTGCCCAACCTCGTCCGTAGGCCGCTTCGAGATAGTTGGGGTTAATTCCTAATGCTTTCTCATAACCGAGTAGAGCATCGTTTGGCAAATCTAATCGTTTTTTGCACTGTGCCCACTGAAACCAGGCTTCTGCGTCCTCTGGATTTAGCCCTAACGCTTTGTCAAAGCTGTTAATCGCAGCGTTGAAGTCACCCAACGCCATTAAGCATAGACCCCGACAGTTAAAGGCGGGTTGAAATTCAGAATTGAGTTCGATCGCTCGTGTAAAGTGCTTGACCGCCCCCTCATAGCGCTTGGATGCTTGCAGGGCGAGTCCCTGGCTGTACCAGATATCCGCAATGCCGGGATGGGCCTCTAACGCGTGAGTGAAAGCACCGATCGCGGCTTCATATTTTTGGGTGGCGTAGTAACTTAAACCCAGACTGTAGTGGACATTGGGAAAGTCGGATTGCAGAGCTAAGACCTGCTCAAAGCTGGCGATCGCGGCTTCAAACTCACCCACGCAGGATCTAGCCCAACCCAGGCTGTAGTGATACAAAGGCTCCTCTGGTTGAGCGGCAACCGCTTGTTCAAAACTCGCGATCGCCCCTGCAAAATCACCTGCATCTACCAAAACATTGCCTTTTTCATTCCAGGCAATGGCATTATCAGGCTCTTGCTCCAGGAGTTTCTCAAACAGGGCGATCGCAGCCGAATGATCACCCTCTTGACTTAAAGCTAAACCCTGGTGCAGTAAGTCTTGCGGGGTAGCGGTTTCGGTCTGCAATGCTTGGCTCATAGTTTCCACAGACATAAGGTTCAGGCAACTTATGAGCTAGCATTCCCAGAAACAATTTGGGAACCAACAATCACTTGCGGGAGATGGCAAATTGGCGGTTTGAGAAGTGTAAATCCGCGTTATCACTGAGACTGAGAACGCATTCATTACATGCCCAACTGATTCACCTGATCCAGCATTTGCAACCCGTGAATCAACGATGCCCCTCCGCGAATAGCGGTTGCGACATGAATGGCTTCGGTCATTTGCTCTAAGTCAGCCCCTTGCTGCAAGGATTCTTTACTGTAGGCGTCAATGCAGTAAGGGCATTGCACCGTATGCGCCACTGCCAAAGCAATTAAGGCTTTTTCACGGGCTGAGAGGGCACCTTCGGCAAACACCGCGCCGTAATAGGCGAAAAATTTTTCGGCTAGCTCAGGGTTGCCTTCAGCAATGTTGCCAAAGTTGGGGAGATGCTCAGGTTTATAGTACGTGTCCATCACTTACCTTCAAACGGAATGACTGCATTATCGGCAATCACGTAGGCGACAGAACCGGGTTTTAGAGTGATTTCATAACCACCCGTAAATTCCCCGAAGGAAGGAAGGATGAGTTGCTCTGGGTGTTTGCTGTAGTAAAAGCAGGGCAGGCGTAGGCGATCGAGCCGCGTCTTCAAATTTAAACAGGGGTGAATGTGCCCACAAATATTGAGAAAACCAGACTGTGAAAGCGGTTCGTGACTGAGCAGCAGGCGATCGCACTGAATCGCTGAGTCAACACACTGCATGGACAAGTCGCTGAGCTGAGGGATGAGCGCGCGATCGTGATTGCCGACTAAAAGCTGTACCTTCGCGCCACACTGGTTCAGAAAGTGTTGCCACGCCTCCAAAACCTCGGGAACCAGGGATAAGCGAGAATGAAATAAATCGCCTAAGACAATGAGCTGCTCAGGCTGATAGGTGTCACACAATTTTTTCAGTCGTTCTAAATTGACCTGGTTAATGATATTAGCGATCGGAATTCCCTTAGCTTGAAACGTTTCTGATTTGCCCAAATGCACATCTGAAACAAGGAGTAAGCGAAGTTGCTCAATATAAATTGCTTTTTCAGTTAAAAGCTCTAATTCTGTTGTCTGAATCGTAATTTTCACAGGTGCTAAAAAAATTAGAAAATCAACAAAAAATCAACATCTGTGGCACAAATTGCCATTGATGAACCAAGGTTGCCGAGTGAATTTAGTAGGGCAAACTCACCTACTTATTTTGCCATTGCTCCTTCAAGCGTTGAATGCGATCGAGCAACGTTTCATTTGACATACGAGAACTCCAGCGCTCGACCAGCAAAGGAAATGCAAAAGGCGAAGGCCGTTTACTCTCCTTCCAAACAATCTTTAAGCGACTTAACCGCTCAAGCGTATGCTCTAAACGATGCACTTCAAGCTGTTCACGCAAAACTTCGTTTTCGGCTTGTTTTAATAACAGATTCTCAGGTTCGTACTTGGTAAATACTTCGTACAGCAATGACGAACTAATTTGCAGTTGACTCGACGTTTTTTTGGATGAAGGATAACCCTTAAAAATTAACCCTGAAACTTGAGCAATTCCTCGAAATTTTCGCTCCATTAATTCAGAGATATTGACGCACTCTTTGATGTCTGCTTGAAGATGTTCAAGTGAGAAGAAATCTTGAGAAAATAATTGCTTGAATGGGTAATCTTTGGGAGCCAAAATTTCGAAACCGTAGTCATTGACGGAAATCGTAAACGTGGCTTGCTTCTGGTTTGCAAAACGGTAACCCCAGAGGAAGCCAAGCCCCTCGTGGACAAATCTGCCCTCAAACGGAAAGACGTAGAGATGCTGTCCCTCGCGGGTTTTGCAGCACTCAATCAGTAACTCGGTGTCAGTTGGCAAATGAGCAATGCGCTCTTGGGCTGCCAGAATCGGGGCGAGGCAATCAATCTCAATCGGAAAGTCAGACTCTGTATGAATGGCGGCAATTTCTTGGCGCAGGTGTGTGCTGAGCGTGTCAGAAATCGCAAGATTGCCACCGCCCCAGGTTGGCGTCACTGTGGATTTTCGCGTCGTGCCTTTGACATAGGCAACCATGTCTTTCAGCATAAAAAATTCGAGTTGTCTACCTGCAAAGAAAAAGACATCGCCCTTCTTGAGCTTGGAGATAAAATTTTCTTCAACGGTGCCAATTTCCTTACGGTTGGTGTAGACGAGTCGCACAGCTTGATTGGAGGTAATTGTGCCAACGCCCATACGGTGCATCCGGGCAATCTGGGTATCTGTCACCTGGTAAACCCCTGTTTCGGTCAGAGTTACCTTCTTGTAACGGGGATAAGCTCCCAGGCACTTGCCCCCATTTGTAATAAAGTCGAGTACCCAACCAAACTCAGCCTCGGTTAGCGTCTGGTAAGCCATTGTTTGACGAACGGATGCCAGCGTTTCTGCTGCCACAAACCCATCGCCACAGGCCAGGTTCACAAGGTGCTGAATCAAGACATCGTAGGGCTTTGTGAGCGATCGCCGACTTTCTAAATCACCAGCAGCCAGTCCGTTGCGAAACGCTGCAATTTCGAGCAGTTCCAACGCATTGGTTGGCAAGAACAAAATCTCAGAGGTTCCCTGGGGCACGTGCGCAGATCGCCCAGCTCGTTGCAGTAGCCGAGCCAGATTTTTAGCACTACCAATCTGCACCACCCGCTCAACGGGTTGAAAATCAACGCCCAGGTCTAAGGATGAGGTGCAAACGACCCATTTAATCGTGCCTGTTTTGACGCCTGCTTCGATCGCCTCCCGCTCTTTGACATCAATCGAGCTGTGGTGCAGTGCAATTTTGTCGGTGTCATCGGGCAGGGCAAAAGTTAACGCCTGAAACCAGCGTTCTGATTGGGCGCGGGTGTTCGTAAAAATCAAGGTAGAGGTGTTGATGTCGAGCGCGGCAACCAGTTCCTCAAACATGCGAAGACCCAAGTGGCCTGCCCACGGAAACGAATCAACCGACGCTGGCAAAATGCTGCGAATGATGGTTTTGCGCTCCAGGTTGGATTGAATGATCGCGGGTTGAGCTGTTAAGCCGACGGCAGCCTGAGCCGCCTCGTCGATATTGCCAAGCGTGGCTGAAACTGCCCAGGTACGTAGGTTCGGTTGTAAGTGGCGGAGATGGGACAAGCACAGCTCGGTTTGAGTGCCCCGCTTGGAGTTAAGCAACTCGTGCCATTCATCTAAAATGACGCATTGGAGAGACTGAAACCGCTCCTTCGCGCCAGGGTAAGACAGCATCAACGCCAGCGATTCGGGGGTGGTAATCAAAATCTCTGGCATGTTTTTGAGCTGACGCGCTTTTTTAGCGGAGCTAGTGTCGCCGGTGCGAGACTCAACTTGCAGCTTCCAACCCATTTCGGTGATCGGTCGTTTAATGGATTGCTCAATATCGCGAGAAAGGGCGCGGAGTGGTGTGATGTAAAGCAGTTGCAGCCCCTTCCGCGGCTTGGCCAGCATCTCAGCGATCGCCCCCATCACTGCCGCATAGGTCTTGCCCGACCCCGTTGGCACCTGAATCATGCCACTCTTGCCATCGAGATAGGCTGCCCAAGTCGCCTGTTGAAACGGTAAAGGTTCCCAATGTTGTTGGGCAAACCACGCCAAAATCGGCGAGAGAGTCGCGATAGCACCTGCTACGGCCATTGCAAAATCAGCCAGTCCATGACTTTGAGGTTACTATAAATTTCTTAACTTTGGGCTTCAGTCCCTCTTGCCAAATGGTGATTTGTCACATTCCAAAAAGCCAAATATGAATTTGTTGCGGAAAAAAATGACTTAAACTTCGCTTTGCTCAAGCGATTAATTGAGAGTCTCACTGATCCAGATTGACGCAAAGGTTTGTACAGTGAAGTCTGATTTATTTTGCATAAGGAAAGGTTGAATCCTACGCTAGAAGCAAGTTTGCTGAAGATTGGCGAGAAAATCTCAAGAAATTGTGCGATCGCCCCACCCTAAGTTCAGTTATATTCTTACCCAGCTTTTGCTCACAAAATTTTGAATCGGTTACACTCATTCTTTCTAATTCGCCTGTATCTAATTTAGAAGTAGCATTGAATACCGGTAACTCTGTGTTTTGAAAAATGCCTGAAATTTATTTGGAAATCTGCTGCCCCTACTCCACTCACTTTCTAATCAGTCTCACCCCCTAACTGAAGGCAATTTTGAAAAGGGATAAGAAACTAAATGCTGATCCTTACGTCAGTCGGTTTGTGCAATTGTCTCCAAAAAACTGATAACTTCGGTGCAATTCTTTGCAGTCGATTCAAACTGCTTCAGGGAGCATTATTTACACCTTCACTCAACCTCCAATCTGGCAAATTTTTTGGCAAAACAACCGGATTTGACTTCAATCTGCGAGGAGGTGATGAGGTAAGCCAGGAAACACTGGCACAAACCCATCAGTGAACCTTACTGGCAAAATGCTGGACAAACAACAAAGGCAGAAAGTCGGTGGTGTGAGGAGACGTTGCTGAGTTTTTGTTGATATCCGATTACGTAAAGTTCTGACAATTATCGTGAAACACTTTCCCTACTCTTTGCTGGTTGCTGCTTCCCTTTGGCTCGCGCCCTTACCTGTGCTTGCTGCCGATCTGCAAAATTGGCGGTTTGACAGTCAACAAAATCTGTTGGAGTTCAATACTGATGTTGATGTTCAACCAAGAGCGCAGTTAATCCCTGACCCAACGCGATTAGTGATTGATCTGCCGGGGCTAAAATTAGGCCGCCCTTCTTACACCCAATCAATTCCTAACGGTGGCGCGATTCGTGCGATTCGCTTTGGTCAATTTGACCCGCAAACAATGCGAATTGTGGTCGAGTTAGCACCGGGCTACACACTAGACCCGAATCAAGTGAAGTTTCGTGGTTTAAGCCCGCGTCGCTGGACAGTGCAACTGCCTTCGCCGCAACCCGTTGCCGTCAACCCAACCCCAGGTGGCAATCCGTTTCCTGGCAATACTCCCCCCAACAATGGTGGTCAACCCAGCACGATTATTGAAGATGACACCACTGGCGGCTCAACGACTCCTCCACGGGTGACGTTGCCTCCGGTGGGCAATTCCCAGCTTGCCACAATCCAATCGGTCAATTTAGATGGCGATCGCCTGGTCATTCGTGCTGATCGGACATTGCAGTACACGACCGGGTGGGACCGTGCAACAGCCGCCTATCGCGTCACAATTAACTCAGCCAAGCTTGCGGATAATCTGGATGGTCCTCGCCTTTCTCAAAATGGGCCAATCATGCAGCTCCGACTGCGGCAAGAAACGCCTCAAACCGTTGCGATTTACATGCAACCTGCCTCTGGTGTGCAGATCACTGATGCGCCCCAGGGCGATCGCCGCCAGATTGCGCTGAATCTGAGCCAATCCAGTCCGGTTTTGAATCCTCCGACGACACCACCTACAACAACCCCTCCGACGATTACCCCACCCACGACGAATATTCCTGTTCCCGAAGCGCCTCGGCCTGCAGAACCGGAGTTTTCGCTGCCTCCGGTGCAAAACGGAAAGGTGGTAGTTGTCGTCGATCCGGGGCATGGTGGTCGTGACCCAGGCGCGATCGGCATCGGCGGTTTACGCGAGAAAGATGTCGTCATCGATATTTCGCGGCGAGTTGCCGAAAATTTGAGCCGCGCCGGACTGCAAGTTGTCATGACGCGCCAGAACGATGTTGAAATTGGCTTAGATGCTCGCGTCAAGCTGGCACAACGAATGAACGCGACTTTGTTTGTCAGCATTCACGCCAATGCGATGCCAGCCGGACGGAGTGATGTAAATGGTCTAGAAACCTACTACTACTCTAGTGGGTTAGGGTTAGCACGCTCGATTCATAAAGCGATATTGGAGTCAATTCGTCTTCCCGATCGCGGTGTTCGCAAGGCCCGTTTCTACGTTTTGCGGAACACGTCCATGCCGTCTGTGCTGGTTGAAACTGGCTTTGTGTCAGGTAACAGCGACTCTCGACGGTTGGCCGACCCCAGCTATCGGAAGCAGATGGCTGATGCGATCTCGGAAGGGGTGCTGCAATATTTACGCACTTCTGGTCGCAGGTAAGAGGGTAATTGTCCTAAATCTGAACGCTGTTTTGAGCAAAAAGTCGTGATCAGTGACTTCAGCATGGCTGACTACGAATTCATAAGCAAAGCCGATAGCCGATTAATGAAAACTTCAATAAGCAGGCGACTAAGGCAAAAACTTTTGTTTCAAAATATTACTGTTTCAGAGATAACATGACTCAGAAGCGTCGTTGAGTGTGGGGAGTGAGAAAAGTCATGGCACCTGTTCAAGTGACTCGCTATAGTGATGCGCCAATTGGCTTATTTGACAGCGGTGTTGGTGGTCTAACCGTGCTTCGGCAGTTGCAGCACCAGTTACCGCAAGAGTCGGTGATCTATTTTGGTGATACCGCGCGTTTGCCCTACGGCACCAAGACACCTGAGCAGATTTTGCAATTTGTGCGTGAGATTCTCACTTGGATGGCGAGTTGTGGCGTCAAGCTTGTAATTATGGCTTGTAACACAAGCTCTGCCCTTGCGCTAGAGCAGGTTCGGTGTGAATTTGACTTTCCGATTTTAGGTTTGATTTTGCCGGGAGCAAAAACGGCGACTAAGACAGGTAAGCGAATTGGGGTGATTGCCACGCCTGCAACCGTTGCTAGTGGAGCTTACCCGGAAGCAATCTTAGAAGTGGATGCGACGGCGCAAGTCTGGCAAGTGGCATGCCCTAAATTTGTGCCGCTGATTGAGCAAGATAAGATTCATGAGCCAGACACCCTGGCGATCGCCCAAGACTATCTGGCTCCGTTGATTCACCAGCGCATTGATACGCTGATCTACGGGTGTACGCACTATCCCTACTTAGAGCCTTTACTGCGGCAACTGCTGCCATCGTCGGTGCAGTTGGTAGACCCTGCGAAATCGGTTGTTGTTGCGGCGGCTAAAGAGTTAGAACTGATGTCTTTAAAAAATCAGGGCAGCCAATCTGGGGCGAGTCGGTTTTGTGTCAGTGGAGATCCGGCACCTTTTGCGCAAGTGGCGCAGCGCTGCCTTGGCTATACTCCGAACGTAGAAAAAATAGACTTGCCTGAGATTAAGGCTGGAACGTTAGCTGAGATGGTTGATTAAACTTTCCTCAAGCGGCCTAAAGTCTTGCCCCTGCGTCGATTTGCCCATTAATTGAAATTTTTTCATCGCTTCTTTCCTTTCGCCTCTGGTTCGGTTGCCTTAGAATAAAGAAAGATTATTTAAAGTTTCGTAACCTTAGCCTGAGTCGAATCCATGACTTCAGCCATTTCCCTCTTTGCTCCCGTCGAAGATGATCTGCGTCAGCTGACGGAAAATTTGAAAAGCTTAATTGGTGCCCGCCACCCAATCTTGTATGCAGCCGCAGAGCACTTGTTTGGGGCGAAAGGAAAACGGGTGCGTCCCGCGATCGTTTTGCTCGTCTCGCGGGCGACGATGATGGGTCAAGAGATCACAACTCGGCATCGGCGTCTAGCTGAAATTACTGAGATGATTCACACGGCTAGCCTGGTTCACGACGATGTTGTTGATGAATCGGAGCTACGTCGAGGGGTGCCAACCGTTCATAGCAGCTTTGGTAACCGCATCGCTGTTCTGGCAGGCGACTTCTTATTCGCTCAGTCTTCGTGGTATCTTGCAAACCTCGATAACCTTGAAGTGGTTAAACTACTCTCGCAGGTCATTATGGATCTGGCTGAAGGTGAGATCCAGCAAGGGCTGAATCGCTTCTCGTCAGATCTCTCGATTGAGGCTTATCTCGAAAAAAGCTATTACAAAACAGCCAGTCTAATTGCAAATAGTTCCAAGGCTGCTGCTGTTTTAAGTGATTCTCCGACTGAGACAGCTGAGGCGATGTATCAGTACGGGCGTTACCTGGGGCTAGCCTTTCAAATTGTCGATGATTTGCTGGATTTTACTGGCTCGACTGAAGAGTTGGGTAAGCCAGCTGGGTCTGACTTGAAAAGCGGAAATTTGACGGCCCCTGCTCTCTATGCCCTCGAAGAGCATCCCATTCTGGAGGTGTTGATTGAGCGTGAGTTTGCCCAACCGGGTGACTTAGAGCAGGCGTTAACGCTGATTCAAAACAGTAAGGGCTTAGAGCGATCGCGCCAGTTAGCCTTTCAACACAGTCAAGATGCTGTGAAATGTTTGGAGTGCTTACCACCTTCTGAGTCGCGTCAAGTGCTGACCAAGTTGACTGAATATGTGTTGCGACGTTTGTATTAATAACGTTGATTTGAGCTGAAAGTCTTAGAAGCTGCCACCGATTTAGGAGGCAGCTTTTTTTACTTGCTTCTCAGGAATCTACGGTTGGCTACTAAAATCGTATAGCTCTGCGATCGCACTGGGGAACTCAGCTTCATCAAGCTTTTTGCCAATTTGAGCGAGATGATTTTGAACTGCCTCTAGCTCATCGGGGACGTGGTCAATGTGAGCCAGCAGCACCCAGACCCGCGATCGCCCTTTTAGCGTGTCAAGGTCAGCTTCATAGCGGACTTTTTCAGCAGGCGACATCTTGCGACCGTCGTTCAGGTCTTCGATACCAATCTGGTACTGTCCGGGTTGATAGCCGTAGCGATCAGCGTAGTAGTCAAACTGATACCGCCCCCGTTGAAAAACGTAGAGAAAATCACCTGGTTGCTTATGTTTTTGAATATAGTCAAGGGCTGAGCGGATCTCAGTGTGGTAGTAGGGGGCAAAGGGCAATGCCAGCGATCGCCCGACGGGTTGCACCAGCAAAATCGCGGCTAACAACGCACTGACGCCAAGGCTTGCAGAACTTCCCCAACGGGTTTTGATCCATTCTCTAAGGACATCCCAACCATAGGCGAGCAGCAAAATCGCCAGGGGAATCAGAAAGATCAGCAGCCGTTCTCGAAAGGGATACTTTCTCAGACAGGCGGCAATAAAGGTCATCATGACCGGAGCAAACAGATAGAGTAAGCGGCGATCGCGTTGACGAATGAATGCAACAATTCCGGCAATTGTGAGGGTGATGCTAACGATTATTCCCGGAAGAGAAAAATTCATTGGGTCTTTGAAAAAATGGGTAAAAGCGTCGTAGTACCAGAGTGGATTAAAGACATCAGGAAAACTGCTACGATTGCCCCAAGAATTTAATAAGGTTTGATTGTCGCTACTACTTCTTAACGTTAAAAAATAGAAGCCTGCAAAGCTGACTAGCCAAACAAGACCGACTAAAACCCAGATTAATAAATGGCGCTTTTGTTGATGGCGATAGGTCAGAAATAGGTTGACAAAAATACAACCTGCCAGCACAAAAATAGCCGGATGTGAAAACCAAATAGACAGCGCTCCAACAATGGATAAAATGACGGCTTGCCGTTGGGTTGGCTGTGGCCATTGAGTCATTAACCAAAAGATTAGAAGTGCGATCGCGACATCGCTGGAATATTGCTTGACATCAGAGCTATAGAAGACGAGCAACTCATGGCAACCAAACAGAGCCAGGGCGATCGCGGCAGCGACAGGAGATAAAAATCGTTTGGCAATGAGAAAAAATAAAAATACGCTGGCAATGCCAAAAATAAACGGAAAAATTCGCAGGACGGGTTCGGTATTGCCAAATAGTTGTAGGAGTAGTTTCTCGACCCATAAAAAGCCTGCTGGAGCGACTTGATCGTACTCCAAAGGCTGAAGTAAACCTAGATAATCACGCCGAATTAGGTTGAGCGCAAGTACGGCTTCATCGGCTCGTAAAGCCCGATTGATTCCATACTGAAACAATCGAATGAAAATGCTAAATCCTAACAGGATCCAGAGTATTTCTTTGTTGATGAAGTGGGTTAACCCTGTCAGTTTTTTCTCAATCGATGGATTCATTATGGATCCTGAGCGAAACAAAGCTGTGAACAAGAGATGGCATTACGGAAGGTTTAAGCGCCATAGCGGCACTAACTGATTGTGCCAGGTCATTTGCTCCATATTGTCCCCCATTGTTGCTTGCATCTTTTCGAGCAAACTGGCATCAGGGTTCCAAAGATAGACATCGCTGAACCCAACGGGGATAGAAGGCAAATTAGGTTGGCGAAACAGCAGAAATGAGACGTCATTATCGAGGGAGTGACTTAAGCTAAACACGCGGCAGGCAAAGCAATCACTAAGGCTGGTTGAGTCATCGCTTAGGACAAGGGGCTTAGCTGCTTGGTTGAGCAACGCTGCAACTTCGCGATCGCGGGGATGCTTAGCGGGATCTTTGTTCCACCAGGTATCGGCTTGGGCGATCGCCCCACCGGAGACTAATCCGGCACAGACGAGTATGACTAAAATGATGCGCCAGGGTTTAACCCCTTTGAAAGATTGATCAAAACGAGTGGCGAGTAGGCCAATGACCGCTAACTCAACGCCAAGCCAGGTGGGGGTAAAGTAACGTGGATGAATTGACCGAATGCCACCTCCAACTAAATCGGGCAAAATCAGCCCCAGTGCCGGAATCAGGGTGAGTAGGAGAATGAACCACTGGCGATCGCGACTGAGTTCACGAATGCAGACATAAAAGGCAAAGCCAACCAGAGCCAAAACCAGCAAGGTGGGAACGGTTAAAGCCCGATAGCCCCAGTTCCCATCGACGAAAACATTGCCAGTATTTACCAGCCACCGTTGGAGGAGTTGCCCGAATGCGGTACGTTTGCCTGTCCACTCGGTTGTGCTTGAGAGCTTATTCCAGTTTTGCAGGATGACCCAGATCCAGGGGGTAAAGGTGCTGATGCCAACCAGCGAGGCGAGTAGATAGGCAGAGATGGGGCGGCTCCGACTTTGTGTTAGTAAGATGTAGCAACCATGTGCCAACAAAACAAAGATGGAAAAGACAAAGGTGTAAAGCGCAAGTGCTACGGTGAGCGTGTAGGCACCCCAAGCTTTGAGCGCTGGTTTTTGGGTGGTTTCTAAACGCAGAGCATAGAGGAGTGCGGCGCTGGTCAAGCCGATCACCCCTGCCCAAAGGCTGTAGGAGCGGGCTTCTTGGGCGTAGAGCAGATGAAACGGCGAAACGCTGACTAGAAGTGTGCCAATCCAGGCGGCGAGGGTTGTGCCAAACAATTCCCAGCAGAGCCAGTACATTGCTGGGATGAGCAGCAGGCTCAAAATGGCGGAGAGAAGACGTGGAATGGCGATCGCGCTGCCAAATTGGGTCATCCACCAGTGGGCGAGGACGGAGTAAAGCGGAGAGTGTTGGGGAGACTCTAACGCTAAGGACTCCAGGGTTTTGGTGACTGAGCGATCGGGGTTGACTTGCTGGTAGGTGCGGATTGTGGAGATGGGAGTGACGACTCCGGTGTAGAACTGGCTGACAAATTCGGTTTCGGTATGGCCTGAAACGCGGAGGGAAGTGTAGGTTTCATCGACCCAGTAAGGTTTGCGATCGAGGTGAACAAATCGTAGCCCAATGCCGATTAGCAAGGTGATGACCAGTAATGCCTCGATGAGCCGTGGTAGCGGATGCTTGAGGAGAGGGAGACGGTGCTGCATGGGAGGGATTACTTGGCAAGCCTTGGGTGGGGTTAAGGTGATGGCTTAGGGATGGCTGAGTTTTAGGTGGGGAATTGTTGTTGCATTAGCCTGTAGAACAAGAATAGGTGAAAGGCGGAGATTTGGGGGCGGCGGAGCCGCGAATCGGGGGACTTCCCCCCTGCCAAAGCATTTTCGCTGGCACAACGTCAGCGAAAGATACTTTGTCCCCCGCCTCGTAGGGGCCTCACTCCCCTACAACCCCCGCAAGGTGGTGCGTGTAGGTGTTGAATGATTAGCTAGCCAAATGGTGCGGGTAACAAGATTCAACACTTTGATCGCTTACCAAAGGGACGGGTGGGGTGAGGCGACGGTTACGGAGGCGATCGCCCTAGCAACGGTGGTCTAAGTTGATGGTTTGCAGCAGCCCAAAATCACGTCGATTCTTTGACTTTGGCTGACGTCGTACTAAATCTTACGTTTTGTTGGGTTCTTACCGTTCTGCCTCGATTTGTCGCACGACGGTTAAGGCTGAGTAGCTCACTCCAGCAGTTCCCTCGCCGGGATGGGTAGAGTCGCCCACGAGCCACAGGTTTTGAACGGGGGTGCGATTGGCAAATCCAAACGGCCCGAACGTAGATAACCGTTGCCCAATGCCGCCGACAATGCCGCGATCGCGTCCACTAAAGCGGGCAAACGTGCGAGGGGTTGCTGCTTCTGAGTAGACGATGGTCGCTTCATTTAAGTTGAAGTAGGTGCCTAACCGGGCGATCGCCTGCTCGGTGTAGCGCTGCTTTAGCGCCTTGTAATCGACATCGCCCCACCACTGGTTGGGGTCGGTAAACGAAGACGCCACAATCGTTGCTTTGCCTTCAGGGGCACGACCATCACCGGGACGACTCACCGACACAAACAGCGAGTAGTTTTCGCCAATTGGCTGGTCGTACTCGTACAGAAATTGCAGGTGCGGCGGACAGTCCGCGGGGATGGCAGCTTGGGTCACACCGAGATAAATCACAAACGCACCAGAAGCTTGAGGCAGTTTTTCAACCCGTTGTTGGTAGCCTCTGGGTGCTGCCTCGCCTAACAGATTCACCAGGTTTTGCACTGTCACATTCGCCACGATATGGTCGGCAGGCTCGATCCAGGTCTGTTTCGTCGCTTGATTGCGAATGGTCACTCCCGTCACTTGCCCCGCTTTTGTGTGAATCTGCTCAACCGTGTGGCGAGTCAAGAGCTTGCCCCCATCGCGATGCAGAGCGGCAGCCAGGCGATCGCTCAGCACTTGCATACTGCCTTTGAGATGGTAAAGACCCCAGGGAGCTTGGGACAGACTTAAGGCTGTGGCGGCGTAGAGCAGCGCCGTTTCATCGGCACCCACTTGCGAGTAGAGTTTGAGTTGCAAATCGAGAAAGGTTTTAAGCCGGCGATCGCCCCCCAAACCCAACAATTTTAACGCTGCACCTACTGTCGTAAAGGTGAATGGCGCGGTCAGCAGCGTATCAGGCCGCACTGCCTGCACGAGTTGGCTCAGATCCCACAGGTTGCGGGGTGGCAGCACCGGGTCACGTCCCTGAAAGGCCCAACTGTAGCGAAATAAGGATGCCAGGAGATTCCAGAACGGCTCACTTCCTGGAAATTGTTGTTGCCGCTCAAGTTTCCACTTTTCGGGGTCACGCCAGACGTTGATTGGGGTTGTTTCGTTGGGCAAAAAGACGGCGCAGGCCGGGTCGCAGAAGCTTGCGTCGGGTAACTCGAGATCGAGTTCTGAAAAGATGCGATGGTGAATTCCCCCCGGCTCTAACCCGGCAACTTGGGTGGCACCTACATCAAACGTAAAGCCTTGCCGCTTAAAGGTAGAGGCGCAGCCACCTGGAACGATCGCCTGTTCGAGCATTAGCACTTCATAGCCCTGTCTGGCTAGCAAGGCTCCGGCGGTTAGTCCACCAATTCCAGCACCAATCACAACAACCTTAGAAGCCTGGGCGACGTTAGAATTCGGCATGTTTCTTTACGTTTCTTAATGCCTTTATTATTACATTTCCCCGCAAACTGGCTGAATTGCCCGATGTTTGCCCACTCCGGTGACTGGTGAGGTTAATATAAAAGTAGACACTACACCCAGAAGTGCTTCATGACTTCGACCCTAATCAATTCTTCGCCGCTTCCCAAGCTCCACGCGCCAACAGTTAAGCGGCTTTCAAATGGTTTGACCATTATTGCGGAACAGATGCCCGTTGAGGCGGTCAGTCTCAACATTTGGTTAAATGTCGGCTCGGCGGTTGAGCCAAACCCGATTAATGGCATGGCTCACTTCTTAGAGCACATGATTTTTAAGGGAACTGACACCCTGCAAAGCGGCGAGTTTGAGCGTCGTGTCGAAGAACGGGGGGCGATGATTAACGCCGCCACCAGTCAAGATTACACCCACTACTACCTCACTGCGTCACCGCAAGATTTTGCTGACTTGGCGCCCCTGCAAATTGAGGTTTTGCTCAACGCGACTATTCCCGATGACGGGTTTGAGCGAGAACGGCAGGTTGTTTTAGAAGAGATTCGTCGATCGCAAGACAATCCTCGGCGGCGCACGTTTCAACACGCGATTGAGCTGACCTTTGAGCAGCTTCCCTATCGGCGGCAAGTGCTAGGGCCTGCCAGCGTGATTGAAAACCTCAGCGCCCAGCAAATGCGCGACTTTCACACCCGCTGGTATCAGCCGCAATCGATGTCGGTCGCTGTGGTGGGCAATCTGCCGATTGAAGAGTTGATTCAGATTGTCGAGTCGGGGTTTGAGCAGGCAAGTCAAAACCGATCGCAGGCGCAAATCGATATGAGCCAGACCGAATGGCAACGCTTGCAGCATTTGGGTGACGGGGTGAGCTTTTCGCAGGAAATTCCGTTTACAGAGGTTGTTCGCAAAGAATGTGTAGACCCTTCCTTACAGCAGGCGCGTCTGGTGATGACGTGGCGAGTGCCGGGGATGGTTGAGGTTGACCAGACCTATGCGTTGGATGTTGTCGCCTCGGTGTTAGCGCATGGGCGGGCATCGCGCATGGTGCAAGACTTGCGCGAGCAACGGGGGTTAGTGTCGGGCATTTCAGCCAGCAACATGACTTACCTGCACCAGGGCGTGTTCTACATTTCGGCTCAGCTCCCGGCGGCAAATGTACCTGAAGTGGAACGGGCGATCGCGCAGCATCTTCATGATTTACGGACTGAGCTGATCACCGAGTTTGAGCTAGAGCGAGTCCGTAAACGGGTCGCCAATCACTTTGTATTTGGCAATGAAACGCCGAGCGATCGCTCTGGGCTGTATGGTTTCTACCATTCCCTTTTGGGTGAGTTAGATGCAGCGATTGATTATCCCTGGCACATTCAACAGGTTAGCCCAGAGGCGATTCGACAAGCCGCTCAAGCCTTCTTAGACCCCAGAGCTTATGGGGTTGTCGCGATCTATCCAGGTGACAAAGCCTAATTCGGTTTGGGAGATTCTTGATTCAATTCTGTTGTTTGCTGTTACTCTGACAAACAGCCCCATCTGCGGAGAAATAACAGATGAAATTCAGGATGGCATTTCTACTGTCGGTTGTCCTACTTTTGGGAGGATCGATCAGTCCTTTGGCGATCGCGCAAGAACCGACGCCGACTGAAGAACCCGCACCCGTCGAAGAACCCACCACCGATGAACCTGCCGTGCTTGAAGAGCAACCTGCGGTGGAAGAACAGCCTGCAGACGAACCTGCACCAACCGCTCAACCTGGCACTTTGGAAGAAATCACTGTCATTAACTCAGTGGAATATACGTGTCGAGATCGCAAGGGCTTTACAGCCGATTACCTGTCAGACGACTCAGTTGTTGCAACTTTTGGCAGCAAAGAAATTATTTTACCCCGTGTGTCAGCTGCATCCGGCGCACGGTATAGCAATGACAGTGTGACGGTTAACACGAAAGGCAACTCGGCGTTTGTGCAAGTGGGCGCTCGCACATTGTTTGAAGATTGTGTTGCAAAGGGTACGCAACCTGTCCAAGCACTGTGGTAAGCCAATGTGGGATGATATCGCGGCTCATATTGAGAAAGTAACTCAGAAACCTTTTGTGGTGAGCGATCGCCGTTCGGTTGGGGGTGGCTGCATTAACCAGGGCTACCGTGTCTCGAGTGGCGATCGCTCTTACTTTGTCAAGCTGAATCGGGCCACTCAAGTGGAGATGTTTATTGCCGAAGCCTCTGGATTAGAGCAAATGGCAGAGACACGCGCGATTCGGGTGCCCAAACCGATTTGCTGGGGCACCGCAGGGGATACGAGCTATCTCGTGCTGGAGTGGATTGATCTGGGACGTGGCAGCACTGCTGCCTGGTGTGAAATGGGTCGTCAATTGGCGGCGATGCACCAATCAACCAGTTCGCTCGGTTTTGGCTGGGAACGCAACAACACCATTGGCGCAACCCCTCAGATCAACGACTGGAAAAGTGATTGGACTGAGTTTTGGGTTGAAAATCGAATTGGCTTTCAGCTTCGGATGGCACGCCGACGTGGTGGCCACTTTCCCCAGGGCGATCGCCTGCTAGCCCAGATTCCGCATTTACTCGCAGGTTACTCGCCAGCCCCCTCAATCGTGCATGGAGATCTCTGGTCAGGTAATGCAGCGATTACGGCAGAAGGGGAGCCAGTGATTTTTGACCCGGCCACCTACTATGGCGATCGCGAAGTTGACCTGGCGATGACGGAGTTGTTTGGCGGCTTTGGTAGTGATTTTTATCGGGGATATAACGAAGTCTATCCCATAGATGAAGGCTATTCGCTACGTAAAACGCTCTACAACCTCTATCACATCCTCAATCACTTCAATTTGTTTGGGGGCGGGTACGACTCTCAGGCCAATCGCATGATTGACCAGCTTTTGGCAAAGGTATAAATCCTCAGACTGTGGGTTTGTTGCTCCCTACGCATCATCGCTTGGTTTGCGTTCGGCGATGCGGAGTTTGGCCGATCGCGATCGCGAGTTCTCTGACATCTCGGCATCAGTTGGAAGGATCGGTTTTTTCGTCAGGACGCGCACCAGCTCATTTTCGCGTAGACGATGTTTGACAATCCGGTCTTCGAGGCTATGGAAGCTGATCACCACGAGTCTACCGTCTGGCTTAAGCCAGGTTGGGGCTTTGGCTAGAAAGGATTCCAGTACATCAAGTTCCTGGTTGACGGCAATCCGCAGGGCTTGAAACACGCGAGTCGCAGGGTGGATCCGTCCGTAACGATAGGCTTTAGGCACACACCGGGCGATCGCGTCTGCTAATTCGGTGGTTGTCTCAAACGGACGCTGTCCGACAATTTGACGGGCAATTCGCCGCGAGAGCCGTTCTTCGCCGTAAGTATAGAAGGTGTTGGCAAGCTTGACTTCTTCCCAGTGGTTAATGATATCGGCAGCGGTCAGGGTCTGACGCTGATCCATCCGCATATCGAGGGGAGCGGTGTGACGAAAACTAAAGCCTCGCTCAGCGACATCAAACTGAGTCGAGCTAACACCCAGATCTGCCAAAATTCCGTCAAACTTAAGGTCTTTAGGGTCAAAAGCGGCAAAATTCGTGTGGTGAAACTGCACCCGATCGCCAAACTCTGCCAGATTTTTTTGAGCTGCTGCGATCGCCCACTGGTCTTGATCCAATGCTGTCACTTTCACATCTGCTGCCGCCTCTAAAATTAAGCGACTATGCCCACCCCCACCCACTGTTGCATCTAAGTAATGCCCACCGGGATGAATGGCTAACCCCTCAACCACCTCCTGCGGCAACACAGGCACATGCGAAAACGGTAAATCAAGGGATTGGTCAACGGTCATTAGATGGTTCAAGGCATCAGCAAAAGAATCTTTCTCATCCTATCGTAGTCAGATCCCTGACTTTTCAGAACTCGGACTTTTTCAAAAAGTCCGGTATCTTTAGGATCGTTCATTCAAGTAGGCTGGTGGCAGTTGGCTCAGAGAGGCTTGCTCCATTGCTAGCGTTTGTCAGGTCGGTGTTGTGAACAATCCACTGAGGTTTGCCGATCTGGATGTTATTTGCCTCAAAAGCCTGTCGCACGCGCAACCGAAACTCACGACCAACGCTCCACTGCTCCATCGGTGCCGTCTTAATCCACACGCGGACTAGCATCCCCGTATGCGACAAATCATCAATGCCCAATACTTCGGGTGGTTCTTGCAGGCGATCGCGCCATTCGGGTTCGCTATAAAGTTGATTGGAGACGTGCCGCAAAACATTAAGCACTTTCACAGGGTTGTTTTCATAGGCGACTAGAATTGAAAAATCGATGCGCGACCAGAGCCGCGTCAGGTTGCTAACGTTGCTGATATTGCTGTTGGGAATGGTAATCAACTCGCCTTCGCCGTTGCGGAGTTGCGTCACTCGCAGATTGAGATTTTCGACGAGGCCACTGAGGTTCCCGATCTTGATCACGTCACCGACAGCAAACTGGTCTTCAATTAGGATCAAGCAGCCATTCACTAGATCTTTGACCAGACTTTGAGAGCCAAACGAAATTGCTAAACCAATGATCGCCCCCCCAGCCAGGATTGAACCCGTAGGAATGTCAAATAAGCTGAGCGTTAAAATAATTCCCAAAATCACGAAAAGAAAAGTGAGTAGCCCCTTCAAAGCCTCAGCGATCGTTGTGCTTCTCAAGGCGATTCGTTGAGCTTCTGCCAACGGCAGCAGTGGGTTAATTTTCCAGGAGTGCAGGAAGCGGTCAATCAAGCTTTTGCTGACGCGAATTGCCAAACTCACCCCAAACCAAATTACCAACAGGGCTAAGGGAGTCGCCCAAACGTAAATACTCCAACGCATTAAGACTGGGACGATCGCTACAATCCGGGCAATGCCGCCGTACCAAATCAAAATCAGAATCCACAACAGCACCCATTTGAGAAACTTGTCAGCATCTAACTGACGCTTCACACTAAATTGCTGTTGCAATATTTCTAAAAAATGCGATCGCCAGTCGGCAATTTCTTGCGCTTCCGCTTCTTCATTGGCGATCGCGTCTGCCTGCCGCATTTTTTCTAGTTTCTTTGCTTTCTCAGCCTCGGCGATCTCGGTTAACTGTTGTTGATAGCGGGCCTCTAACGTTTTTTGTCGCTGTGCCAAAAGTCGCCGTAGAAACCAGATCACCGCACTTGCCACCAGCAAACCCAATAGGACTTGTAAGCTTTCTCTCAGGCGTTGTCTGAGTAACTCTGGTGTCGTCAACTGCTTAAATCGAACTACTTCTGCTTGAAGCAGCTTTTGCCATTCTGTTGCTAATTCATCCAATGTTTTGCCATTAAAGTCAGAGTCTGGCTCTGTCACTGTCACTAACCGAACCGGGCGGGACAATTGGTCGTCACTAATTTGAATAATCGGTCGGTTATTGAGAGTAGCAACCGTCACAACAGGAGTTTCTTTAGCAGCGGTGGCTCGACTAAAAACGCGCCACAAGCGATCGGTTACCTCTTGGGCGCGAACCTCGACTGGAAGTTTTCCTTCAGGGACATTGCTGCGATCAAAAATGGTAGGAGACGTCACATCGAACAGTCGCTTATGGTCGAGCGGTGAGTAAATAGTGGCGGTTTCATATTCCCCGTATCGTTTAACGCCGGATGGTGGACTTAAAGCCACGCTGCTACCTTTTTCGACCAGCGAGGTTAATTGACCTTGGGCGGGTGAAGTCGAACTGAGCAGTACCCAGCCAATTACCAGGTTTAATGTCAGGATGCCGATTAAGACGAAGCGAATCAACTTCTGAAGAAGGCGAGAGCCTAGAAACCTGTGCATGAGTCAACCCAAAAAATTTGCGATCGCAACTGGCATTACTCTACCGAAAAAGACTGTTTTGCAATACAGGAGTCTCAATTTTGCGATCGCTTACAATGAGATATTCCGCTGTTGGCAGGCAGCGATCGCGATGACGTACACCATGACGTACACCAAAAAGCTGTAGAGGCATGGCCCAGTCGCGATCGCCAGGACAGAAGATGCACAAAGTCCAATGCTGGTTTGGGATGACAGGCGGAGAAAATTCAGTTGCTGCTGAGTGTAGATATGATTTTTGGATAAGCGTTCCCACGTTAGGGGCGTTTTGCAAAACACCTAGACGGAATTCATATCTCCGATCAACAACGCCAAAATTCATTCCTTTCAACCTGCCATCCCTTGTGGTGCCGCTGCTTTACCAGACGCGGGCGCGGTCTTTTTTAGAGAGATAGAGTTGGTCGCCAGGTTTCACATCAAAGGCGTTGTACCAGGCATCAAGGTTACGCACAACATAAGGCCGGAAGTGACCTGGGGTGTGGGGGCCAACCGTTAAACTTTGCAGTAACGCGGGGTCACGGTACTTTTGCCGCCAAACTTGGGCAAACCCCAAGAAGAACCGCTGATCGCCTGTCATGCCATCAATCACCGGGGCTGGCTTGCCGCCGAGCGATCGCTGATAGGCATCGTAAGCAACCGTTAATCCAGCCAGGTCAGCAATGTTTTCGCCTAACGTCAACTCACCATTCACGTTTTTACCGGGCAACGGTTCGTAAGCGGCATACTGCGCAACAACCTTGTCGGTTAACGCTTGAAAGCGTTTGACATCAGCTTCGGTCCACCAGTCAGCCAGGGCACCCGTTTTGTCAAACTTGCGCCCCTGATCGTCAAAGTGGTGACTGATTTCGTGCCCAATCACTGCGCCAATGCCGCCATAGTTAACGGCTGGGTCAGCGTTAGGGTCAAAGAAAGGCGGTTGCAAAATCGCAGCGGGGAAAACGATCTCATTCCATAAGGGATTGGCGTAAGCGTTCACGACCATTGGAGCCATGCCCCATTCGCTGCGATCGATGGGTTTGCCGAGCTTGTCAACGTTGCGCTGGTACTCAAATGTGTCACCTCGTAGCAAGTTGCCGAGGGCATCGCCTGCCTTTACCTCAAATGCGCTGTAATCACGCCACTGGTCGGGATAGCCAATCTTAGCGGTAAAGGTAGCCAGCTTATCACGGGCAGCTACTTTGGTTTTAGCCTCCATCCAATCAAGGTTAGCGAGCCGCTCATCCATCGCGGCAATCAGATTTTTAACGAGTGCATCCGCCTTTGCCTTCGCCTCTGGCGTGAAATACTTGGCAACGTACAACTCTCCGACGGCTTCCCCTAGCAGGTTATTCGTCAAGTTAACGCCTCGTTTCCAGCGCGGTTGAATCTCGGGTGCGCCACTCAGCACAGTGCCATAAAAGCTAAAGCGAGTGTCAACAAATGCCTTGGGTAACGCGGGTGCGGCGCGGTTAATCGCGTGATAAGTGAGATAGTCCTTCCAGGTTTGGAGTGGCTCAGACGCGACCAGCTTTGCCATGCCAACAAAAGCCGAAGGATTGGTAACAATCACTTGCTTCTCGCGGCTAATGCCTGCTCCCTCGCGAAATTGCTGCCAGTCAACGCCTGGAAACTGCTTGGGCAAATCGGCGGCTGCATAAAGATTGTAGAGTTTGTCAATTTGCCGTTGTTCAACATTTGTCCAGTGGACTTCAGCAATCTTTTTCTCAAGGTCAAAGATTTTCTGGGCTTTAGCATCAGCGTCGGCAATGCCTGCTAGTTTGAGCTGTGCCGCAACGTTGGTGCGGTACTTCGCGGCGGTTTCAACAAATTTTTCGTTTTTTGTATCAAGGTAATAATCGCGATCGGGCATACCAAGCCCACCTTGTCCCAAGTAGACCGACATGCGGTTAACATCCTTCAGATCTTGGGCAACATCGGCTTCAAAGGGTGTGTTCACGCTAATTGTGTTCGCCACACCAAGATAGCGCGACAAATCAGAGATACTGGCAATTTTGGCAATGGGTGCCAGCATTGCCTGCAGGGGTTGGGTGCCCTTTGCCTCGATCGCCACTTCATCCATAAAAGTAGAGTAGAAGGTGCCGACCTTAACCGCCGCTGCGCTTCCGGTGGGGTTTGCCGCAACACCCTCAATAATCTCGCGGGTGCGCTCCTGGCTGAGATCGTGCAGCTTGCTAAACATGCCATATTCTGCGCGATCGGCCGGAATTTCTAATGTCTCGATATACGTGCCATTGGCATAGCGAACGAAGTCGTTGCCAGGTTTGACATCTTGATCCATCCCTGCTGTATCGAAACCCCAGGTGCCAATTTCAGCTCTGTTCCCCGGTGCCTCTGCTAATGCAACTGCATCGGGGAAGTGCAGCACAGACGGTAAGACAAAGGCTGCAACAAGTAGAGCCGCCAAGGCAATCCTCAAACGTTTCATTAACAGATTCCTTTTATGCTTCGTTTTCATTGGCGATGCTCAAACAATTACATATCTAAAGATGAGAAAGATCTATCCTGCGTTAGGGTGAAGCGGTTTTATTGGCTGCTTCTGATTGGGCAAGTAGAACTTGAATGGGGCCAGTCATAGGGTTGCATTACAGGAGAAAAAGTTCCCTCTCCATGTAAGCAAATTCTCATGAAAGTTGGCTTAGCACAGCATAAAAAAACTGCCAGCCAGTCTATTTAGACGAGCAATAGCAGAAATAAGTTCTTGTTGGATTAAATTAAGAGTCCAAGCAATGATTGATTTCTAGATTCCGAAAAGTCTATTTTGGGGATTTTATCAGTGATATCAACTTAAATATATTGAGAAGAATTTAATCTTGATTTGAAAACGGCTTTCAAGTGTTAAATCTAATTCTAAAATGGTATCCCGGTTAGAAGCGTTGTAGAGACTTTGTGCGGGGCAACAGGCCCTACTGTAATAACCGGGATAACGAATGGCGCGATCGCCCCAGTTAATCGAGTTTGTCTTTTACCTGGTCGATCGCATCAGTCGCCGCGTGTTTTAGTTTGTCTACTAAGTTTTGGGCTTTTTCTTTTAGCTCTGCGGCAGCGTGCATGGCATCGGCTTGTAACTGTTTCGCTTCGCCTTCGACCTTCATTTGTTCGTCGCCTGTTACTTCTCCGGCTGCCGATTGTAGTTTGCCTTCTACATCTTTAGCTGTTGCTTTGATTTTATCTTCGATGCTCATAAAAATCTCCTAATCATCAAAAAAGAGCCATGAATTGATCATCTAAACTATCTAGTGAAGTGTTCTACTCTCCATCGCCTGAAAACATAATGTAGTCACTGCGTACCCAACCCGTCGCTTTTGATTTGACAAATCGAACGTTGCACCAGTTCAAATCACTGCCGGGATTGTCTTTGTCAGGAACGCATTTAAGCACCTGAACCGAATCGCCTGGTAAGCCATAGTGCGGTGAGCTGGATTTGATGGTTGGCTGCGATCGCACGTTGATCCGCGCCCCTGCATCAGCAGCAGTCAAAGTTGCGGTGCGATAGCCCTGATTGGCTGAGGCATTTGGGCTGGTTGCGGCGCTGTAAGGGGCTGTATCCCAGTAGACGAAGATTGACTCTGTTGCAAGCCGATAAATTTGGCCGCGATCGCCCAAACCTGATTGACGATAGGCCGCTTTGCCATTTTGGTCGCGGTAATTTCCGGGTTGGTTGCCAACCGGAAGTAGCTCGTAGCGCTTTCCATTCTGCAATTGAATACTTACTGCCCCCTGGCGTTGTGAAAAGGTACACAGACCCGAAGATTTTGCCTTATCACTGCCTTTAGGGTAGACATCACAGCGTGCATCGACCGTGTCTGCTTTTGCGCTAATTGCGATACCGAAGGGCGCGATCGCAAGGCTCACAGCCAAAAACGCATTTGTTAACTTCATGTTGATGGGATCTCCGGTTTTGAAGCGATTAATGAAATAACAGGGAGTTGAGATTGCGAGATGAGTGGGTGTGAACGGTGCAGCGTAAAGGTGAAATCAACTTGAGGCTGAGCGCTTTACCCAGTGGTTGAGCGATCGCAGATAAATCAACTTTGGCAACGTTTAGGATAAATCTTTTTTTAGAGAGTTATAAGCTTATTTATTCTTTGTTCATGATTGGTTGGATGAGTATGTCAATTTCCAGGTAACCCACGTGGAATGATAGCTCTGCTTGCACGTTGCCGACAAAAGGGCAACTGGAACGGTTTCCTCTCCTGCTTTTCAGCTATTAAAAGCGGCTATCGAAGCTTCCGGAATTGGGAGTCAAGTCGTGAAGCTGGATAGTAGATGGATGGCTTAATTGTTGCAAAAAACTACATTAAGGCACCTTTCTTAAGTCAGTTCAGTCTAATTAGATGTAAGTAGATTGACTGAACTGATATTCAAATTTTTTAGCGTGTGTAGGACGTGAAATTCTATGCTGGTACGTGTTTGTTCCCTTCGTTCTTTGATTGCTGTTCTGCCGATTTTGTTAGTGGGGGCTGGCTGTAATGTGGCTGGCTTCAAGCCTACGGCAGAAACGGGCAGCCCGTCTCCTACAGTGATGCAGACTCAGGCTCAAGTGCCTGCAGCCCAAGCGTCTCCGCCGACTACCGCCACCTTTACCGCGAGTCAACGCACAGCTGGCTTCTCATCTGATGGTCGCTACTTTATGCAGTTAGAAAGCTCACGCGATACAGGCGCGGGTATTCCGAGAGCGGCGTTGCAAATTGTTGATTTAGCTGAAAATCGTTGCGTTCCCAATGGCTGTATCACCACATCCTATGGTGAAGCAGATGCTCAAGTTTCCCTGACGGTGGCTGAAAATAGCCTGTTGCAGAAGACGCAAGCGTTGCGCCAATCGCTTAACCTGACGCAACCGACATCAGGAAAAGTCTTGCCCCTGGAGCGATCGCAGACTAGTGGTGCGGGTGAAGTTGTCACCGTGCAATTGCAGGGTGCGCCGATGCAACTCCGACTGCAACAAAAGCAGACCCTCTCCCCCATGTTTGGCGGCACCGCCGAAAAAGATAAGGCCGCGATGGAGCTACAGATTACCCACCAAGGCAAAACGCGATCGCTGGGTTCCCTAGAGCAATATCAAGAGGGGGTTGTGTCTTACTCGATTCGAGAGGTGCTACTCTCACCCGATGGTCAGCAAGTCGCCGTCATCATCACGGCTATTCGCCCAACTTTTGAAGGGACGCTTGCCACAACATTCATTCAAGGGTTCGGAATTTGAAACATTGCGGCGATAGGGTCCCGTTCTGAATAGGATAGAAATACTTTTCACTGCAACCGCTCATGAGTAACACCTGGAAACGCGTCTTTATTGCCCTTTGCCTTTTGCTGGGTACGGTTGGGGGGTTTGCTTTCTATTTCTGGCAGCGGGCAACTCGCTTGCCAGACTGGTACACTGCCAACTCGACCGTAGAACCGATTAATCCTCAAATCGTGGCTCAAGAGGCGGAGGCACAACGGCAAGTGGTGACTCAAAAAGTTGACCAGGTCGTCCGTCAGGCAAATGCAGGTGAATCTGTGGCCGTAGAGCTAGACCAAAAAGAACTGAACGGTTTGGTGCAGTCTGAGGTCAATCGCTCGGTCAAAAAGCTGAAAGTGGCAAAGGCGGTTGAGGGGGTGAATACCTCGATTCGCAATGAAACACTTGAAACGGGTGCGGTCATCAACCTCAACAAGCTTTCAGAGACGAGCCTCTCAAGTCAAGAAAAAGAAGCCCTGACCCGTGTTTTGCAGGCTTTTCCAGCTTTGGGCGATCGCCCAATTTATGTCGGCATTGAAGGCAAACCCCGCGTTGAAAACGGTCAGCTCGTGCTGGATGAGTCTACCCGCATTCGTCTGGGTGGACTCAGCTTTTCCCTGCCCGAAGTGGCTGAGCGCCTCGGCATTGCTCCAGAAGAGTTGCAAGAGCGGATCAACGTAAACTTGCAACTGGGCGATTTGCAGGTCAAAGACGTGGAGCTTCAGGGCGATCGCCTAGTGATTCGGGGAGCGGCGGCAAATTAACCGTTGCCCTCCTACGCTTGCAAGTGCGGTTCCTCACCGGGGATGCGATTGTCCAAGCGTGTCTCGGCTAACTCATAGTGCCAGGGTTCAGAAAACTCGCCAATCTTGGCGATCGGGCGTTGGAGTCCAAATTGGGCTGCGATCGCATCCAAAACGGGTTCTCCCGCATTCACGGTTAAGTCAAAAAACACATCCATCGCTTCTCCGGTAACGTGCATCCCCATTTCGGTATCGCGCAGGTTGGGTTGCCTCCGGCGATCGCCCCTAGGATATCCCTCTGCGGCTGGCGTAGGTTGTGTTCCGTGCCGATGCATGATTTCAGCAATAATCTGTTCTAACTCGCGTTTGGGGTCAGAGTCCGCCGCTTTGCCGCTGGCCTGACTGCCTGATTGAATCTGGCTTAACAACTCCTTCAACCGTCGCACTTGTTGAGTGGTTGCCCATTCCACCCCAGAGGAGGGATCGCGCCCACCAATCTCAACCAGTTGTTTGGCAAACTCCTGCTTCTGGTTAAATGCTGCTAACTCTCCACTGTTAGGACTCAGCATCCAACGAGTCGCTTGCTCGTGGGCAATGCGCGGATCGCGTACCCCGAAGATTGGTGGCGCACTGCTGCGAGTGATGCCTTGATGCAACAAAAACTTCTGGTACGCATTCACTGAGGTAAGTAACGTCTCATTCAGCGTTGACTCCTCCTCTCGTTTGACGATTTCAGGCACTTCCAGATCTGGCAGTTGCGTCTGGGCCGTTTCATCCTGCGCGAGGGTTGCCGCTGCCGTCACCAACTCCGCTTCCTGATTCACCCCACCCTTTGCCTGCCCATAAACCGGAATCTGCTGCAAGTTGTAGCCAAACTTAGGGTTGCTTCCCGATGCGCTGGTTTGCGTGTCATCAAACGGCCGCGACAACAACCGACTCGACTGCTCAGGAGGTGCCGCGATCGCCCGTTGCTCCAACTCTTCATCATACCTTCGTCTGCGTCTCCGTCCCATTCTCCTTCCTCGCTTGCCCTAACTCCCCACTCCCCACTCCCCACTCCCCACTCCCCCACTCCCCCCCTTCCCCACTCTCCCACTCCCCCCCTTCTACAAATCCCCCACTCTCCCACTTCTACAAATCCCCCACCCTCAATCCGGTCAAGTTCAACTTTATTGATTTCCCCGCTTCAGGAACCAACAACAGTCACTCACGGTCTAAACCAGTAGCCATGAAACAAAACCCTGTTTCCCTAACCAGGCAATGTTTCCTGTTTTCGAGAGTTACGGTTGCTGAGTGCATCTACCAACCATTTCAGAGTTGAGCTTAAATCGCTGATATGGACATTCGCCCCCTGGGTTCGCTGTTTGAAACGGATACGCATGGTTACGTCGTCAATGAATGCGCCTGGGAGAAAATTCAACCTCCCTGGTTAGAGTTAGTTGAAGCGTTGCGCGATCGCGTGCTTCACGAGTTTGGCGATCGCGTGCATAGTTTTTACCTGCGCGGTTCTGTCCCTAGAGGACGGGCGATCGTGCAGGTTTCAGACATTGATAGTTTTGTCATTTTAAGTTCAGCTGTGATGCCAACGGATGAAGCTTGCTTAGCTAAGATTGAGCAGGATTTATCTCGTCAGCACCCATGCTGCAAAGATATTGAGATTGCTTTGATTGAGCCAGATGAATTAGAAGCGCCCGGCTCGTTTTGGCCTGCATTGATCAAAACTCAAGGCTTGTGTGTAGCGGGTGAAGATTTAGAGAAAGCGATCGCTCCATTTAAACCAGGTAGTGACTTAGTGTTTCATGCCTTGCATCTGGCAGATGACATTCTAGAAACGCAAACCTATCTGCGCCAAATTTCAGGGCTGCATCCTCAAGCTTCAGCTTTGGTCAAGTCGCGCTGTGGTTGGTTGATGCGGCGTTTTGTCAGAACCGGATTTGAGCTGGTTATGGAGCGAGAAAACCGCTTTACTCGCGATCTTTACCCCTGCTACGAGCGCTTTGCTCACTACTACCCTGAGCAAGAATCCTACATGCGTAAGGCGTTGGAGCTAGCCCTGAAGCCAACGGGCGATCGCGCGGGGTTACTCTGCTTTTTCAGCATCTTTGGTCGCTGGCTTGTGGCAGAAGTTGACCAAACCTTTGTCTCAAGCCGATAATCGCCCGTCTAAGCGAATATCGAAGTTGTTGAATTTCATTCCTAAAGGATTATGGATAAGATGCAATTTTTGTGGAAGGGGGGTGGCATTACCAAACCCTTACAGCAAGGAAGATACTCAGATTATTCAACTGTTGTTCTTAACTGGAGTTTGGATTAGTTCAAAAAAACACCAAATTTAGGGGCGAATAGCCGTTCGCCCTTACATATAGCGGAAAATTGCATTTAGTCTAAAGTCCAGTTCTTCAGTGGTGATGGTTGGCATCAGCATTGAGCCAAATTTGCTCAGCGGCCTGGTTGTCACCTTCGACGAGCAAAACTCCTGCTTCGACGAGTTGAGTCAGCAGCGGCACCACATCCAGATCAAAATCGAGATCGGGTGCCCAATCCGCCAGGTCGAGTAAACCAAAGCTCGATTGAGTCATCAAGTTTTTGACAAACTCAAGCGGCACGCCTCTGAGGGTGACTTGCTTAGAACCCAGCGTAATCTGATAGCGATCGCCCTCATTTTGAAACTGAATCGGCAACGTCGGGATTCGATAAAATCGGGTCGCGAATCCTTGTTTGAAAATATCGAAGCCCAATTGTGCCGGAAGGTTTGCCGGGACTTTTGGCAACTCGCTGACCTGTAACTGCTGGACATATTTCTGTGTCAGCTCTGGGTTTTGCAAAGCACTAATCAACTGTTGCCGCAACTCGTCAACTTGCTGCTGCGCTGCCTGGGTGTCACCTTTGCGCAGTAGCGGCAAACTGACGCGCCAGGCTGGGTCGTCGTGTAACTCATTGACCAACCACTCTAACCAGTCAAGTCGCGTGGGTGAATCGATCCCAATGGTGAGGTGTAACGACGGGCGATCGCAGGAAACAGCGTAGTGCCAGTGGCCACGTGGAATGTAGAGTACATCTCCCGGTTTGAGGATGCAAGTCAGGTAAGGCGCGGTATCTGGTGGCAAATCATCGGGTGATCGCGTTTCGGCCACGGGAAAAGGTACGGTTTGGTCAAACACACACCATTCTTTTTGCCCATCAATCTGCAAAATCAACACCTCGTGCGTGTCGTAGTGACATTCAAATCCCTGTTGATTGGCAGGTGAGCAGTAGAGATTAATTTGAGTCCGATGCCCAAGTTCATACCGCAGCTCGGCCGCCACTTTTGCAAGCGACGGTACTCGTTCATGCACACTATTGATCACCAATGTTGCACCCTGACGCAGACACTCTAACCAGTTCTCTGACTCCGTTTGAGTCAGGGTGCGGCCATCGAGCGAGAAGCGTAAGTCAGGATGGGGAATTTGATGAAACGTTAGGAGCTGGTTGAGGTCATCCCAGGTAAACAGGGATTCAAAGCGGCGGACGCGATCGCTCGTAATCGCAACCGCTTGCTGAGTCCAGTTGTGAGTTAAAAAGAGATCGCGATCGTAGGGGGCAAGTAAACTTTTGAGAGTATGCATCAGCCTGATAGAAACGCAGATGAAGGGTTGTGAGAGCGATTAAAAAAAGTTGAACAGCGTACTGGCACCGTTTTCGCAGCCTCTAAAGCACTAGGAATAGGTGAACCTAATAAAACAGGGGTGTAGAGGGTCGCGACCTTGTGACTGTCATTTCTACACCCTTGCAAGTCGTTAAAGGTCGTGCAACCTTTGGACACGGCAAAGCAAAAGGATTTTATCTCCTTAAGAAATTAATCGGGTTACCAGCTGGTGCGGCGGATAATAATTCTAGGAGTAACAACACGACGGGGACTGTAAACACGACGAGGGCTGTAAACACGACGAGGGCTGTAAACACGACGGGGACTGTAAACGCGACGAGGGCTATAAACACGACGAGGGCTGTAAACACGACGACGGGCACTGTCATTTTGACGACTATCGTTTTGACGACGACGGCTACCCTGGTCATAGTCGTTGTTGTCGGCAACTAAAAAAGAGTTAGAGCTGGGTTGCTCAAGATTGACAACTTCTAACTCAATAGACGACTTGGTCAACGGTTGAGCGGCTGTTTGGGTTGCTGCAAACGCAGGCTGCACCATGGTGGACAGTGCAACTCCGACAGGGGCACCCAAAAACAGAATTAGGAGTTTAGGATTCATACAAGTCTCCAGTAAATGAACGACACAGAAATGAATGGGGGCAATAAACCTCCTGGCTGTTTGAGGCGAGCGATCGCGGTGTCAAATTGTCACAAAAACGAAGCCCGATAGAGCTAACAACACTCCCCCAAATTCAACAATGGGGATTGCTTGCTATCGTGCTATGCCGGCGGTTTAAGCAACTAAAAAGTCAGTGAGATCGGAGCCGCCATCAAACTAATTACTCTGACTCAGCTAAAGCCTAAAAAGTTCAATCAGGAAATAATTTACTTAAAGGAAAAAAGAGCTACTCTTAGGGTTTTTCACTCCAGCCGATCGGTAAATTGACAATCGACCCAGGATTTGGCTCGTCGTCGAGGCGTGCTTCTTCGTCAAGGGCGTTACTGAGCCGATGGTAAATGCTCTCGGCCTGTTGCATTGAGTTGCCAATACAGGTAATACCCAACTTGCCAAACTCTGATAAGCACCCCATCAGGTGAAACACGGCTCCGGTTTCGGTGCTGGTATCAAAGTGGAGTTGGTGCAGCGCAATAATGTCCATCAAATCGTTGGGTAATAAGCCGCGATAGCTATCCTTTTGAAAGTTGTCGGTCGCAATGTAGTATTTGGCGCGTCCCTGCTGGCTATAAAACAACCCGCTTGACAGGTCGTAACGTCCAGATGTCAGAAACTTCAGGGTCATAAAGGGGTGTGTTGTGCCGCCTTTACGGAGATTAATTTCAATCGCTTGCATGTCCCACTCTGGTTTACCCACTTCATTGGGTTGGTGAACAGCAACAAAATCAACCCCAAATCGCTCGATCGCCCCTTTTTCGGCTAACTTTTTCCCAACTCTTAGCCCTAGTGCCTGCAGGCGTAAGCGGTAGGATTCATCAGCCGGAAAGCGGCACCCTAAATAGATCTGCCCACTGGGGCCACCTAAAATCTGGTCGTGGGTTGAGAGAATTTCAACTTCTCCAGTTGGTGTGATGCGGCCTTGCACACTAGGCGATCGCTTCACTTTCCCTTCCACGAAACCTTCCACAATCGCCCCCAATTCGGGAATGCGGCTACTAAAGTTTGCCCAGGTTTCGCTTTTGGCTTCAAAAACCAGGTGTTGCAGTTGCGCTTCAACTGCCTGCCAGAGATCGCTGGCTGAGCCGTTTCCTGGCGCATACTCTCGAATTGGGCGCAAATCTAACAGCGCATTGCCTTCACCCGAAAATCCTTCGTTTAGCTTAACGACCATGCGTTGAAGCTCAGGGCAGCGCTCCCACAGCTCAACGGCAGCTTCCGTCAAATCACTGGCTGACCAAACCTCTTGACTGCCAGGTGGATGGGGAATGTCTGCCTCCGCAAAAATTTCGCGGCTACCCGCCTTTGTACCCCACCTCAGCAGGTCAGGATCGACCGCGTAGAGCGGAATGCCCAGTTTGACAGATAACTCTCGCTCAAACCGGGTGGAGTTGTAGCACACAATATAAGCCCGCTCCCGGTTTACTGCACAGCGAATCTGGTGCAGCAGCCGAGGCCGCTCTAAGATTTTTTGGCTGAGTGACTTGAGGGAGGAGTCGTAGGTCGAGAGCATCAGCAGGCGATCGCGGGCGTGCGAAAACGGGATCCCTGGCAACAGTTGCAGATAGTAGTCGATCACGCTGGGGTGTAAGGGCTGAGAGGTTAGGTAAACCACGCGCGTGCGGGGGTGGCGCAGCCGAATCAACGAGAACAGCAGCCGTTCTTCGTAATGGTGTGCCCCTTGAATTTTTTGCAGTTCGCGTTGATCCAGGCTCAGCGAGGGAATCACGATGATATCTGCCTCACTGCTGTCAAACTCTTCGACTGACTGCCAGCGATCGCAAAACTGTTGCTGAAGTTTACGAAATTGCTCTGAAATGTTGCCCCCAGACACCATCCCTTGTTGCAGCATAATGTTGTCTACCTGATTACCCTAATCTCAGCCTATGCTTACCGTTTTCTACACAAACAAAACTGTTTACAGGGCAAGACTGTAACGAATCTTTGCTTGAGACCGCTAGTTGTTCCTCGTTGAACCACTACTAAACGAACTGAAAAAGGCAGTCTCTATAGAGCTGCCTTCTAAAATTTGGTAGTCCTACCCAAAGGAAGATAGAGCAAAAGCAGTGAATGAAGACCTATCGTGAGCATGAAAACGCGGGTTCTCTCATTCTCTCGCTAGTTTGCCACTTCTATAGCAGTTCTAAATGATTTGTGAGATGAGAGAGGTGTTGTGGAAGGCTTCCTTTGGAAACCTTCTCACAACCCAAATAGGATCGCTACATCATGGGTTGAGATCCTTTGTTGGGATTGGGGCAGGTCAGGTTAAAACTTATAACTCATGACTTGAATCACCATGCCCTCTTTAGGCAGGTCGCTTGACCTGAGCGAAATCGTATCGCTGTTGGCTCGCCGAACGGGTGTGCCCTGCATCAACTCTAAGAAAGGCTCAAGCGGAGTAATGTCACACGCGTTAGGATCAGCTGCCTCAGTGCGATAGTGCGTAGGAATCACCATCCGAGGGTTGAGGGTGGTGACAGCTTGCTTGGCTTCTTCAGCCGTGTAGGCTTTTGGCCCACCCCCGACTGGCACAAACAAAACATCAGGACGACCCGCCAAAATTCGCTGCTCAATTGAGAGGGGGGCAGCGGCACCACCTAAGTGCATAAAGTTGATATTGCTCTGGCTCCACTGCCACGCAATGTTGGTACCAAACCGTTTGCCACCAATGCGATCGTGATCGATAGGGATACCTCTGACTCGCAAGTCCAGCACTTGATAATCACCTGGCTCATACAACAAGCGCGGGTTGCCAGACACCACTTCAACGGCCCCTTCGTCAAGCAGTTGGCTACTGATCATGACCAAATCTGACTCGACTTTTGGCACCCGATATTTGGCAGTACAGCCTAATGTGCGAAACGGATTAATCAAAATTCGTTTGCCATTGCCGGTTATGAGAAAGCAGGTGTGCCCTAACCATCGAACTGATACCGCATTAGGGGTTTGAGCGAAACCCTTAGACTGAATTGCCAACCCAGTGCTGGCTGCTGTTAACGCGCTAACGCCCAAATAGCGCAGTAAGTTCCGCCGTTTCATACACTCCCACCAGAACACAATCGTGACTTTAGCTCAACTCAGGCATTAAGGCTGCTCAGCAGCGATCGCGCCGGGTTGATTTTTTATTTGTGACGTGTAATTGAGGCGAGAAAGTTCCGTAAAAGCTGCTTTCCAGACTGGGTCAGCACGCTTTCTGGGTGAAATTGCACTCCCTGCACATGGGGGTAATCTCGATGACGCACGCCCATAATCGTCCCGTCGTCAACCCAGGCGGTTACTTCCAACACCTCTGGCAAGGTTTGCCGTTCAATCACCAGACTATGATAGCGGGTTGCTGTCATCGGATTTTCTAAACCCTCAAAAACACCAATTCCGTTGTGTTGTACGTGAGAAATTTTGCCATGCATTAAGACGGGAGCCGAGACAATATTGCCACCAAAGACTTGCCCAATGCTTTGATGCCCCAGGCAAACGCCTAAAATGGGCAGCTCAGCCCCCAATTCACGAATAAGTTGCATTGAGACGCCTGCATCTTCGGGGCGACCGGGACCTGGCGAAATCACAATGCCATCGGGTTGTAAGGCACGGACTTGTTCCAGCGTGATCTGGTCGTTGCGGTAGACTTGAATGTCTTGCGCGATCGCATATTCAGCGCTTAACTCACCTAGATATTGCACCAGGTTGTACGTAAAGCTGTCGTAATTATCAATAACAATCAACATAAGAAAAATTAGCGCAGAAGAATAACTTGCGAATAACAGCCAAAAAACAGTTCAGAAACACGTTCTGACCAAACACTCACATCTACTGTTTAAGGGTTTAGCCAATGTTTCCAAGTAGTACTTGTGAAGTAAACGCCCTAAGCCTCTTTGCAAAAAGGCTTAGCTGAACAGAGGCAACAAATATAGCCACAGCTTCGGCAAAATCAAAAAGCCAGCCACCAAAATTGCAACCAGGGCAGAGATTAAAACGGCAGCGGCGGCGCAGTCTTTGGCAATGCGAGCCAGCTCGTGATAGGTTTGCTTAACGGTGAGGTCAACAACAGACTCAATGGCAGTGTTGAGCAACTCCATTGCTAAAACAGCGCCAATGGTCAAGCCAATCACTGCGATTTCTACTGAGTTGAGTCTGAGAAATAACGCTAACCCAACCGCCAAGCTACCGATAATGACGTGTACCCGAAAGTTACGTTGCGTTTGAAAGGCGTAAGAAACTCCTGCCCAGGCATATTTGAAGCTGACCAGTAAACTAGACGCAACTTGCCACGACAAAGTGCGATCGGGTTTTGATGAGCCAACTTTGCCGTTGGTATAGTTGGGAGTTTGAGTCGTAATGTCTGAAGGCATAGGTTAAGGATGAGAAACTGCTTGGAGCAGAGTTTTTTTATCGTGCCCGAAAACGGTCTAGTCGCCCCACTTTAGGGAAAATGTCTCAGGCTGCATTGATTATTTGGCAGCAGGCACATTTGTGGGATAGCCTGCACTACATTTCAACAATGAATTTTAGCTATTTATTACGGTTAGACCAACCGTATTCAACAAAACCTCTTGTTGAGCCAACATTCGGTGAAGTTGAGGCTCATCCGGATGATCCCAACCGAGCAAATGTAGTAAGCCATGTGCGGCTAACCAGGCTAACTCAATCAGAGTCGAGTGTCCCTGAGCGATCGCCTGTTTCTCTGCTGTGGGGAGAGAAATAATGATGTCACCCAAATAAAGCGGTTCACTCTCAATGATTTCATCAGGCACTGGTTCGGCTTCAAGTGCTGCAAAGGCAAGCACATCCGTGGGTCGATCGATTTGTCGGTAGTCACGATTTAAGGTTTGAATTTCGCTATCATCCGTGAGCCGCAACGTTAATTCGTAGGCGGAGATCGGCGAGAGATTGGGGGCTAAAGTGGCTAGCCATTGCTCAAACCATAACACCCATGTATTTTCAGACGGTTCTGCGATCGCGGTTGTTGCAGTTGTTTGAATAATGACATCAACGTTCACAAGCAACCCTCACCGGGTGATGTAGGCTAACCCTACCAGAAGACTCAACAGGCCAACGGTTGTTAAGACAAAGTGCTTAATCGATGTGCCGCGCTTACGCACCATATTGCGCATCGCATGTTTCACATAGCTACCTTCAGGCTTTTGAGGTGTTGCTTCCGCTTGGCTCTCTGGAGCAACAGTTGCAGTCTCAGAAGCGAGATTTGAAATTGATTCGGGAGTTTCCATAAGCAAAAATCAATGGCTAGGGAATGGTCAGGTAAAACCCTTTTCACTCTACTGCGATTCTATCGTCGTTGCCATCTTCAAAATGAATCGCTCTGTTCTCAAAAGCGATCGCCGGATGATCAGCAAATGCATTGTCCTAAAGAAGATGCTGGCGATCGTTGTGTCTGCCTCACCTGCTGCTCTGAGGTTTGGCTTGAGCCGACTCGAAACTACACTTTCAAACCCGCGCGACAAAACCACTTGCGCTCAGGTTTGAGCTGCAAAAAAGCTGTAGTTGGATCGGGCATCTTCAAGCGCCTTACTCAATATTTGCCAGCGGCGTCGGTGCATTTCCTGGTGCGTTAACCCGTGGGCAAGATCGAGGGCAGTCATCCCCATTGTTTCTAGCTCGTCAATATGAGTTGTTGCCCATTCGAGCAGATCTGCCAATGCCGTTATGTTTCCTGGAGGAACCAATTTGCCGGTTTGGTCTGCCTGGACGCAATCTCGAATCCCAGCCGTCTCACTGGCTAAGACAGGAACTGCCTGCGAATAGGCATCGTAGACAAGGCGGGGTTGCTCATCTGAAAGATTGGGGATCACGATCGCGTGGTAGTTGCGCGCTAACCGAAAGAATTCGTCACCGTAGGACACAGTGCCCAGTAAATTAATCGTTACAGGTGTTTGGATGGATTGGCTGACAGCTTCACACAGGTTAATTAGATCGCCCTCACCCAGGATGTCAAGCTGAACAGCAACGCCCCTGCGACTTAGCTCTTTCATCGCAGCCAATAAAACCTGTACCCCTTTTTGAGCCACTACTCGCGCTGCAAAAAGTACTCGGAGTGGGGCATGTCGCTTTTTAGCCCAACATTCGGTTGCCTCTAAATTTGAAATAATGTGCGCTTCATCAATCCAGGAAGCGTTGATCACATAGCCGCGTTCCGGTTGGTTTGGCTGCAAGCTTTTGCGGTATTGCGCATGGGTAAAAAAGACGATACTGCCAGCTCGCACACAAAATCGGTTGATAAACTCAAAGATTTCTGCTCGTAAGTAAGCAGCCAATGATCGCGAGGCAGACACCTCTAATCGCCAGGGTGCCGACTCAACGTTGACCAAAAAAAACTTTTTTTTCAATCGAGTAATGGGTGCCAGAATCCATGCGTAGGGAATTGGCCATCCGGCTAGCCCAGCGTGAACAATCTCTACACGATTGACGACCTTCCAAAAACGGATGAATGTTTGTGGTAGAAGTAACAGCCCGTGTGCCATGTTTCTAGGAGATGGCATGTCGATAAAATGAATTTTGCTTAACGCTGGTTCATTTGTTAAGCAAGTGTAGGATTTAGGCGGTATACCGTAGCGACAAGGAGCTGCCAGATACAAATTTTGAAGATACTGAACGTGTTCACGCAAATCTTTAACCCACAATGGATCTAGATAGCGACGCCCACGCTCATCGATATAGCAGGGTAAAGAAGATGTAGTCAGCAGATAAGGTGCTGTAATAGGAGCCAGCCCACTAGCAGCCTGATCAACGTGAGCTAAAGATACATCAGACGAAGGTTTAGAGGTCATAAGGGGCCGGCTTCTACACCGTTCACTTGAGTGTCAGCATTCCAAAATACGGTCGTCGAGCATCCCTGAAGAAATTTCTCTACTGAGGACTTACCTGAAGCATTCCCAAATGGAGGTGCTGCTTAAACATTCACTAACTGATTTTCTTGACGCAGGTAGGCTTCGATGAATGCTGCTAGATTACCATTCATCACATCGGTCACATCGGTTGTTTCAATTCCTGTACGCAAATCCTTGACCAACTGGTAAGGGTGAAAAACGTAGTTGCGGATCTGGTTCCCCCAGGCTGCCTCAACCATATCCCCTCGGATATCAGCAATTTCTTTGGCCTTTTGCTCTTGTGCGATGATTAGTAATTTGGCTTTGAGTCGAGCCAGGGCTTTCTCTTTGTTTTGAAGCTGCGATCGCTCCTCTGTACACCGCACTAATATGCCAGTTGGTAAGTGGCGCACCTGCACCGCTGTCTCAACCTTGTTGACGTTTTGGCCACCCTTACCCCCCGAACGAGTGGTCGTAATTTCCAAGTCTTTCTCAGGAATTTCTAGCTCCACGGTGTTATCTAAGATCGGCATAATCTCAACCCCTGCGAAACTGGTTTGTCGCTTGCCGTTTGCATTAAATGGCGAAATTCTGACTAAGCGATGCGTCCCTTTCTCAGACTTAAGATAGCCAAAGGCGTAACGGCCCTCGATTTCTAACGTGGCAGATTTGATCCCGGCTTCATCCCCTTCTGACAACTCAGACAGGTGCGCCTTATACCCCTGCGTTTCTGCCCAGCGAGTGTACATTCTCAGTAACATTTCAGCCCAGTCTTGAGCGTCAGTGCCCCCTGCGCCAGCGTTAATGCTTAAAACGGCACCTTTGGCGTCGTACTCACCCGAAAGCAGTTGTTGTAATTCCCACTGGTCTAACTCTTGGCTAAGTTGGGTTAACCCAGTGCTAGCCTCAGCTAAAAGGGATTCGTCTTCCTCAAGCTCAAGCAATTCAACGACAGCCTTAGCATCCTCTAGATGGCGCTGCCAACTAGCAAATTGTTCTAAGTGGGACTTCAAATCATTCAACTCTTGCAGAGTTGTTTGAGCTTGCGTCTGGTTGTCCCAAAACTCAGGTTGGGCAGCGATTTGTTCTAAATCTTGGATACGAGCGGTTAATGCAGGGATGTCAAAGATAGTCCTGGGTTTGCCCCAGGCGGTTAGATAACACTTCGACTTCGCGTTTAATATCCAAAATTTCCATAATTTGCCTGCTATTCGAAACCTGTGAGAGAAGCCTCTCATCTTATTGATATTAGCGAAAGAGGCCAGCCTTTGAAGCAACCAGCAACAAAATGACTCAGACTTTGCGTGCTAGACGCGCTCCCTAACAGCTGAAATAGGGCATACAGCCGAAACTTTGCGGCTGTGCAGTGAGAATTGTTTGATTTAGATGAAGCAGATTGCGCTGCCTTCACGATCTCTTTACGGCTTGTTGACAATTTTTCTATGCCCAAAGGGTAATTCCTTCAAGTGGCGACTGGTAAAGCGCTTGATGCCGATACCTGCTAAAGTCCGTTTCCGTATTTTTGCCGATGGTACAGGTGGTCCCCTCCCAATCGTCCGTAGATTGACTATGGTTACTTATCGTCGCTCTTCAGAGAATAGGTTCAACTCTGATGTGAAAGGTGACCTGCAAGATGTTGGCGACTCAATCTTCTCCTCACGCACGCGGCATGGATTTGTTGATTGCATATCATCAAAAGCCTAGCGTTCAATTGCGAAATCGTTTAGTGCAAATGAATGCGGGTTTAGTCCGCAAGATTGCTCACCGAATCAGCCACCAATGTGCTGAACCCTACGAAGATCTCGAACAAATCGGCTACTTAGGTTTGATTCGGGCGATTGAACGGTTTGACCCCACCCAAGGCTGTGCATTTAGCTCCTTTGCTGTTCCTTATATTCGCGGTGAAATGCTGCACTTCCTCCGCGATCGCAGTGGCACCGTCAAAATTCCTCGCCGTTGGCAACAACTCAGCAAAGAAGGTCAACGGGTACGTGAAGCCTTTTTTGCTCAAGCAGGGCGGCAACCCACCGACCATGAAGTGGCAGAAGAGTTGGGCATCTCAGTGTATGAGTGGCGCGAGTGTAAGTTGGCAAGCCGTAACCGCATGCCCCTCAGCCTAGACGCAACCGTCTGCAACCAGATGGATACAGCAATGACCTTGGGTGACACGTTGCCCGATAACCACTACCAGACATTGCAAGCACTGGAAGAAGATCGGCAACAACTGCAACGGGCAATGGGCCAGCTTGAAGACAAGACCCGCCAAGCCATTGAGTTTGTATTTATCCGTGACTTGTCTCGCAAAGAAGTGGCAGAAAAGATTGGTGTTAGCCCTATGACTGTCACTCGTCGCATTCATCGCGGGATCCAACAGATGGTTCTCATGCTGCATCCCCAAGTCCTCCAAACAGAACCCTAACAAGTTGGTGTGTTGAGTGAGTCTGACGTTCGCTCACCCTAGAAGTTTAGGATTCTAAGTTAATGGAATTGGTTATTCCAGCGGCTATTTAGATGGATAGCGATCGCTGTTGGGCAACTCGTAAGTTATGCGAGGCTCTAAGGGTTAAGAGATACTACTGATATCAATCAAAATTGCAGAAGCGACTGATCTTGCATCGGGTCGATCCCCCTCTATTCTCCTTTTCTTTGGCACAGTTGTTTGCTCAGAGAGCCTGGAGACGAGGGGGATTTTAATGCAGCGCACTTATCGGTCAGCAAATAAATGCGCCAAACCTGCTCCATTTATAAAATCAAACGGTTGCTTCGCTGTCGGTTGCTTCAGCGCTGACCACTTCGCGAATGCGATAAATGGGGCGACCTTGTGACTCATGATAAGTTCGCATGAGCAGCTCGGCCAATAAGCCAAAGCACAGCAGTTGTAAACCTGATAAAAACAGAACGACTGCCAGAATTAGCAGTGGGCGATCGCCAATGCTAGCCCCCATCACAATTTTGATGAAGGTTAAGTACAACCCAATCAGAGTTCCCAAGGTGACAGAACCCAACCCAAATAGGCCAAAGACATGCATCGGCTTGGTCAAAAACTTTCGCATAAACCAGACGGTCAGCAAATCCATCACCACGCGAAAGGTACGCCCCAGACCATACTTACTTTTGCCAAACCGACGGGCATGGTGTCGTACGGGCACTTCTGTGATGCGTGCGCCTTCAATAAACGCTAAGGCTGGTAGGAAGCGGTGCAGCTCCCCATAGAGGTTCATATCGGCAACGACTTCAGCCCGATAGGCTTTAAGCGAGCAGCCATAGTCGTGGAGTTTGACGCCTGTGACCCGACCAATTAACCAGTTTGCAATTTTAGAGGGCAGCAACCGCGTCAAGGCTGCATCTTGACGGTTTTTGCGCCAACCACTGACGAGGTCATAGCCTTCATCGAGTTTGGCAAGCAGCATGGGAATATCTTCAGGGTCGTTTTGCAAGTCGCCATCTAGGGTAATAATCACATTCCCTCTGGCGTTGCTAAACCCAGCGGCCATCGCAGCCGTTTGACCATAGTTGCGTCGAAAAATAATGCCCTTCAGATTTGGGCGATCGCTCGCGAGTTGCTTTAACAAATCAGTGGAGCCATCGGTGGAGCCATCGTCAACGCAAATCAGCTCATAAGGCAGATCGGCTCGCTTCACGACATCGGCGATCGCATCTACAAGCAAGGGGAGGTTGTCATACTCGTTATGGATTGGCACAACAACCGATAAAAAGGGAGCATTCGCCGAATCAGCAAGGCTGTTTTTTGCTTGAGAAGCCAAGGAAAGATTCATGAGTTAGTTCGCTCCAAAGTGTTGTAGACGCAAGAGAAAGATAGATAGCTGCACCGCAACGGTCATTAAAAAATCATTTGAGGGGTATTGCGTGTCATCGAGCTTTTTACACAAGTTTGATGAAGTTTGTTGTTGTTTGTTTTTCTGGTATGCCCAAAAAGCTTGAACTCCACAACTTTAGAAAACTGTGACAACTTATATTTCCCACCCTTGACGACTGAGCGCCATTAAAACAGCCTTGAATTCGTTTTTGTAACCTGGTTCAACCCGGCCTCAATTGCGGAACTGATCAAAAAAACATAAATGCCAGTTTAGAGAAGCATGTTCCTCGTAGCAAACAACTGATGAGGTGATTTTTCTGCCAGTAGGTCAAAACTACCAGCAGGGGTTCCCTGTCTGATAACTGGCAACGACTCGTCCGGCTTCTCGCACTTGCGCAAAATAGTTTTGGCTAACTGGGTGGCTTAAGTCTGTGATGGAGTCGATTCCAATTCCGTTTCTGCCCTGCGCTTTGCCAGAGCTATGAATATAGTTGCCCTCGCCCAGATAAAGTGCAACGTGAGTTGCTTTTTGGGGTGTCCCAAAGAAAAGTAAATCTCCTGGCATGAGTTCGCCGATCGCAATTGATTGAGTAAATGCTTCCTGCTGATAGGCATCACGGGGCAACCACACCCCCACAGCTGCAAAGGCTGCTTGCATGAGACCTGAGCAATCGTAGTTAGGTGCAACTGTGCCCCCCCACTCGTAATAGTTGGGCGTTGCCATCGCTGCCTGACAAAAAGCGATAACATGCGGCAGGCGATCGCGAATTTCTGCTTCAGTCAGGGCTGCGGGTGGTTGAACCGTGGGTGCGATGACCAAATGGTTTAAATCAGCAGGTTTTAGCCAACCGGGGTAGTCGTCTTCATAAAGCTTCACCGCGATCGCAGTTGAGTGGGCGAGTGGGTCAACAATCTGCAAATAGCGTCCCTGTGCAGCCTGGGTTGCTAACCGCTCAACTTTGGGTGAGTCATAGATATTTAAGTTGGCTGTGCAGCGATAGATCTGATTGGGTTTTGCAGCAGTAGATAGCTCTGAGATTAAAACCATCGTCAGGGAAAGAAAGGCTGAAGGGATGTTGGATTTTAACTTTTTTTGAAGCACGCTGCTGAAGAGCCGATTACCTGAATGCCACTTTGCGATCGCTCTGTTGATTGAGCGCAAACTCCAACGCCAGACCAAGGCTGAGTTGCTTAAACGCGATTTGTCTTGAGGACGCTGGAGCGATAGAGGAACGTAGTAAGTAGTAGTAAATGGACGAAAATGTCAAAAAATGCTGACAAAATTTGCAATTTTGTTACTTGAGATACAGAATTCATCTAGATTTTTACTTCTGTTAACCTCGATTTTCAATTTGGTACGCTAATATAGAAATGTAGCTAAAGCTACAGTTTTAATTCACTAGATCCTACTCACTTACGAGAAGCTCCTACTATGTCTATTCAAGGTCAAGTTCGTTCTTTAACAACCCGTCGTCGTCGTTCTGAGAGAAACCGTCAATCTTCGATGGTTGTTCGCGCTGCGGTTGAGCTAGGTCTGAATGAACCGACATCCGACGTTGACCCAGCTCAAAATCAAGGCTAAACCTTACGCTTCAAAACCACTCAAAATTCCCAAAGGAGAAAAAGCAATGCATCTTTCCTATCGTGGTGTTCAGTACGATGCAGACCCCGCTGCTGTTGAAACGGTGCAATTGCCAGCAGCCGGTAAGTATCGCGGTTTACGTTTCAGTTTTCGCGCTCCGGGTCGTCAACTCCCCGATCATGGCACTCGGCGCTTGAGCTATCGCGGAGCTTCCTACGAAGCCCACTTGTAACACCCTTTTTCTGCAGTGAAATGTGAAAGAGTTAGGGGCTGTTTAGGCAGCCCCTATTTTGTGTTTCCAATTTTTATGAGCAGGGGGGCTGACTGAAGCAAGGTTTGAGTGTAGGGATGCTGAGGATTTGCAAAAATATCTTGTGTTTTGCCAAGCTCAACAATCTTGCCTGCTTGCATGACAGCAATGCGATCGCAAAAGAAACGAGCCACCCATAAATCGTGGGTAATAAATAGATAGGTCAGATTAAATTCTTCTTTTAATCCCTGCATCAACTCTAAGACTTGAGCTTGCACACTGGCGTCGAGCATGCTGACAGGCTCATCGCAGATCACCAGTTTGGGACGCGTAATCAAAGCACGGGCGATCGCAACCCGTTGCTGTTGTCCACCTGACAGCTCTTTGGGATAACGTTGATAGTACTCTTCAGCAGGAGTCAGCCCAACCCGCTCTAGCATCTTGAGAACTTCAGCTTTTGCAGCCGTGGGCGTTGCCAGTTGATGAATTAATAGTGGGTCGGCAATACTCTCACCTACGGTCATCATTGGGTTGAGGCAAGCATGAGGGTCTTGAAAAACCATCTGCATTTGCCGTCGCTGTTGTTGAATGGCTTGCCGCGAAAGCTTAGTCAGATCTTGCCCAAGAAACTCGACACTGCCACCGGTCGGGCGAATGAGTTGCAAAACAGTGCGCGATAAGGTCGATTTGCCACACCCTGACTCGCCGACTAACCCCAAGGTTTCTCCGGGGTATAGCTCCAGGTTGATGTTGTCAACGGCTCGAATCGTTTGCTTGCCAGAGTTGCGAAAGAGTTGAGCCAGGAAGTTTTCTTCCAGGGTGTAGTGCTGCTTCAGGTTGCTGATGCGGAGTAAGGGCACAACTGCATTTTCTGAGCTAATCGCTGCAACCGGAGCTGAAGTTGTGGGGCCAGTATGCAGGTGAAGCGCCGCATTGAGCAGCGATCGCGTGTATTCGTGCTGCGGATTTTGGAAGACCGTGGATGTCTGCCCTGTTTCAACAAATTTGCCGTTATGCATCACCGCAATGCGATCGCAATATTCCCCAACCATCGCCAAGTCATGGGAAATCAGGATCAACCCCATATTGCGCTCAGAGCAGAGGCGGGTTAGCTCGCGCAAAATCTGCGCCGAGACGGTCACATCTAGGCTGGTTGTCGGCTCATCGGCAACGATCAGCTTGGGATCAAGCAAGAGCGCCAGGGTGATGGCGATCCGCTGGCGCATCCCACCACTAAATTCATGTGGGTATTGAGACCACCGCTTAGCCGGAATATTTACAGCTTCTAAGGTGGCGATCGCCCGATCTTTGGCTTCTTTTAGGCTCAGCTCAGGCCGATGGGCTTTGAGCGTTTCAAGACAATGATTGCCAATGGTCATAAGGGGGTTAAGCCGCGTCATCGGGTCTTGAAAGATCAGCGCGATCGCCTCGCCGCGAAACGTGCGGAGCTGCGCGGGTGAAAAATCGAACACCGACTTTTGCTCAAACAAAACCTGCCCTTCGACTTGCACATCTGGCGACAACAAGCGCATGACGGCACGCCCTAAAGTTGACTTACCACAGCCCGACTCACCCACTAACCCCAACCGTTCACCGCGATTAAGGTCAAATGAGACATCATCAACTGACCAGGTGACAGCTTGATCATCGCGTCGAGAGTAAGCAACCCGAAGATTTTTAACACTCAATAGAGGCTCTGGCATAGGGCGATCGCGGTAGTAAGTTGCTTTATAAACCGGAGGAGTTGCCAACCTTAGAGGTTGACTTCAACATTCAACCCCTGAAATAAAGGTGATTTGCAGATAATTTAGCAGGTGTTTACTGCTCTTGTTACATCAGGAATTTATCTAAAGTTGCAGGAGCGCTTCACAGTAACGATTTAGCAAAACGAGGCGATCGCGAATTTGATCTCGTCGTTGGGTTTGAGTCGCTGCTTGGCGAGCATTCTGCAAAAATAAGCCATCGATTTCTAACAACCGCAATTGCTTGTCAATTTCGACGACAATGCTGCGAAATCTCTGAGCCAGATTTTCTTCAACAACGTCTGGTTGAGATAACCACTGATATTGGGTATAAAGCTCTTTCACAGTTTGAATCTGCTGCTTTAGTTGAGTGGGTTCGATCAGAGCTTGTTCCCAAATAGGCTCGTCTAAAGCCTGTTGCAAGACTCTGACTTGCTCAAGATATGGAGGGGCTGTCATTTTCGCAGATCAGGAATTTGGCTGACTTCTTTAGCATTTCCTAGCGATTCACTTAAGATTCTGTAAAGAATCGTTTCTAGTTGCTACCATATAGGTTAAATCTCAGCGATAGAGCTTAAAGAAAACGGTAAGGATCAGGATTTATCGCTTTAATTGCTGGAATATATTCAGTTAATCTACCAGCTCAAGGTTGCTCTCGATTTGCCCCAGCTTCATTAAAATGTTCCGCTAATCCACCTACGGGGTTGGAGTGGCGGAGTTGAATCTTTCCATTCAGGCAAGATTCAGTTACACTAAGTGCCCCAACTCCATTTGCATCTAGCCCTCTTCTGCACCGCATGAATCTTACGGCTTCTGCACCTCCAATTGATTTCATCCTGCCCGACTGGTTGCAGGCTTGCTTGATCGCGAAACAGTCAGCCGATGAATCGGAGCGATCGCCGGAGCTAGCTCCGCCAGAAAATGACCTGATTTGTCGTGCTTTTGAGTTTGCCTATAGCTTGCATGAGGGACAACGGCGCGCATCTGGAGAGCCGTACATTATGCATCCCGTGGCAGTGGCAGGGCTGCTACGAGACTTGGGAGGCGGCAGTGCCTTAATTGCGGCTGGTTTTTTGCACGATATCGTAGAAGATACCGATGTCACCCCTGAAGAGTTGGAAGAACGCTTTGGGCCTGAGGTTCGATGTCTGGTTGAAGGGGTCACAAAACTTTCTAAGTTCAACTTTTCAAGTAAAACTGAGCGTCAAGCCGAAAACTTCCGCCGCATGTTTTTGGCAATGGCCCAAGATATTCGCGTCATTGTGGTAAAGCTGGCCGATCGCCTCCACAACATGCGCACGCTAGAGCATCTGGCGGATGAAAAACGCCGCCGCATTGCCCTTGAAACCCGTGAAATCTTTGCACCTCTGGCAAACCGATTGGGGATCGGGCGCTTTAAGTGGGAGTTAGAAGATCTTTCTTTTAAGTACCTAGAACCGGAGTCTTACCGCGAAATTCAAGAATTTGTCTCTGAAAAACGGGCCGATCGCGAAAATTATCTCGTCGAAGTTGCTGAAAACCTCAAGCAACGCCTGAATACAGCTGGGATTGATTATTACGATATCAGCGGTCGCCCCAAGCATCTGTATGGCATTTTCCAGAAGATGCAGCGTCAGCAGAAGGGATATAGCGAAATTTATGATGTTGCTGCCATTCGTGTCATTGTTAACACCAATGAAGAGTGTTACCGGGCTTTGGCGATCGTCCATGACATGTTTCGTCCGATTCCGGGACGCTTCAAAGACTACATTGGCTTACCCAAACCAAACCGTTATCAGTCGCTTCATACAGTCGTGGTTGGCAAGTCGGGTCGGCCCTTAGAAGTGCAAATTCGCACTGTTGAGATGCACCACATCGCTGAATACGGGATTGCTGCTCACTGGAAGTATAAGGAAGATGGTACTTCGAGTGGGCAGATGACCGAAACTGACGAGAAGTTTACCTGGTTGCGGCAACTGCTCGATTGGCAGACCGATTTGAAAGATGCTCAAGAATATTTAGAAAGCATCAAAGATGACTTGTTTGATGGAGATGTTTACGTCTTTACGCCCCAGGGTGATGTGGTGCCTTTAGCGCGAGGATCAACTGCTGTTGACTTTGCCTATCGCATTCACACCGAGGTGGGTAATCACTGTGCCGGGGCACGGGTAAATGGCAGAATTGTCACCCTCGATACCCAGGTAAAGAATGGCGATATCATCGAAATCATTACGCAGAAAAACGCTCGACCCAGCTTAGATTGGCTCAATTTTGTTGTCACGGCTGGGGCACGTAACCGAATTCGGCAATGGTATAAGCGTTACCACCGCGAAGAAAACGTGGCTCGTGGGCGCGAGATGTTGGAGCGAGAAGTTGGCAAGAACGGCTTTGAGGCTCTCTTAAAGTCGGCCCCGATGCAACTGACCGCAGATCGATGCAATTATCACAGCGTCGAAGATTTGTTGGCTGGGATCGGGTATGGCGAGATTACGCTAAGCCATGCCTTAAATCGATTGCGCGAGGTCATCAAAGCGCAACAACCGATCGCCCCCGTAACCTCTGAGTCTGAAATTCTGCAATTGCAAAATGCTGCGAAGGTTCTACCACCTGCTCCGTCAGGCAAGTCGCCCATTGTTGGTGTAGATGGTCTACTGCATCATGTCGCAGGCTGCTGTACTCCAGTACCAGGGGAAGCGATCATTGGCGTGGTGACGCGTGGACGCGGCATTTCCATCCATCGGCAGGGTTGCCCAAATGTTGACCATGTTGAGGGCGATCGCCTTGTCCCCGTTAATTGGAACAGCACTGATACGGATCGAAATCGTTCTCAAACCTATCCTGTTGATATTCAAATCGAGGTGATTGACCGGGTAGGCGTTCTTAAAGATATTCTCTCAAAGCTGACTGATAACGATGTCAATGTGCGTAATGCTCAGGTCAAGACGTTTTCAGACCAAACGGCTGTGATTGATTTAGGCATTGATATTCGCAATCATGAACAATTAGAGCGGACCTTCAGCCAAATCCGTAAGCTAAGTGACGTTTTAAACCTGCGCCGATTGAGTCAGATTGCGGATTGATCAGCTTTTACTTCTGTAGACGCCGCGGGGTAGGGGTTCTAGACTGTTGGGTGATGGTTGGGACTAAGGGAAAACACTGATCAGTTATCCATATGAGCTGGATAAAAGTTCACGGAAACTTTAACCTGCTACCTACGTCTGTCTGTTATGAATGGAATAGGTGAAGCATTAACTATCTTCGCGAATTGTAAGAGCATCTACAGTATTGAGTCTGCTTTGTGACTTTGATCACATCAATCAAGTAAAAAATCAATAGGATAAGGGCAAAGAGCTTGTGAGATCACAGGTTGAATAGTAAACTTACGTATCGAGAAGTTCAGTTATTGAAACAAACGGTACGCTGTTTTGGTATTCACATACTGGATTCATCCTTCTCACCTTTTATCCTGGGCTTTGGAGTTCGGCAGCGGTGAGTACTTGGGTTGCAAACTACAGTCGTTTAAGTGAGCAAGATGAGCAAAAGCTTTATGACCACTTGCTCAATCTTGTTCAACAAGAAATGCCGGAGCAGTTGATTGCGCGCTTTCGCCAGCTGTTCATTGATGGTGTTGGTTATCCAGATGCCGAGGTGCTAAGCGCAATTGATCGAATTGCGGCTTCTAAGTTGGCTGATCAAGAGTTTCGCTTTGTTTTGAATCGGTGCTGCCATATTTTGGTCAACCGTTGGCAAACTCGACCTCAATCTCAGGCTGCAATTCCTCAACTCATTTCAATTTTTGAAGAGCCTCCGTCTCGTTATGTCACGGAGTTTGGTCGTTCTCGTTCGGTTCGCCGTTTACGCTCGTTAATTAGCGACTTTGTTGAAAGCGAGCAGTTTCTTGCCTTGCAGCGGTTAGGCCGGGTTGTTTCTGAGTCTCAAGATACGGCGGTTAATTCGTCTGTAGGGTTGCTGATTCGTCGCTATCCTTACCTTTATGAGCATTGCTTACTGGCAGATGGCAGCACTTACGAGCAACAGCAAGCCGTGCGTGAATTGCAAGCAAAAGCCCAACGCCAGTATGAGATTGATTTGTCTCAGTATGTGACTTATCAGGTGCGCCGCAGTCAAATTGCTCAAAGTGCTTCACCTGAGCTGGCTTCTCGCTTGTTAAAGCCTGTTAAAAATCCAACCTTGCTGAGCGATCGCGACCTTTGCACAGCACTTAAGCACTTTGCCGGAAAGTCTCAGGGGGCACAAACCTATCGGGATGTGGCTCAGCGTTTCATTACCGGAAGTGCGCATGCTCAGAGCTTCCGAGCCTTTAAAGATGATCTGTACCAATACATCACCTCTTCGGTGAACTCTGACTACGGCGGTCGCCAATTTAACAACCAACTTTATAGCCAGTTGCGAGATACGCTACCCGATAGCGATAGCCAAAAGATTAATGATTTTCTAATCGTGCGGACGTGTAGTCAATTGCTGAATTTCTTAACTGTCGATAGCCAGCACCGTCCTCAACATTTTGTTTTCATTGATTTGATTGCGAACCTGGGGCCAACCTTGACTACGGGTTTGTTGCTTAAAATTGTGTTGATCTGCCGCAAGGTGAAGCCTTACCTGGAGAAGCGGTTTTCGATTTTATTTAACCACTACGAGCAGTGCACCAGCGACACTGTCACCTGGTTTGTGCAGATGATGGAAAATCTAAACGTAGCTTTGAGTACGAACTTCAGCACGATTGATTTATCCTTCATCAACCAGTTTGCTCTGGCTTAGCAACTTAAGCGGTTGTTAGCTGCGCTCAGGCTGCGGAACTCTCCAAAAAGTGTGGTAAGTTATTTGGCACTTGATGGGCGATCGCGACGTGGAAAAATGCTGTGGGTAAGTACATCCTCAGACGAGTTTTAAGTCTGATTCCAGTTTTGCTTGGGATTAGCCTGCTGGTGTTCCTCTTTTTGCAGTTGATCCCTGGAGATCCAGCTGTGGTCTTGTTGGGCGAGCGAGCCACACCCGAACAAATTGCCGCCGTACGAGAGCAATTAGGGTTAAACCGACCGCTGCCGCTGCAATATCTCAGCTTTTTACAAAACTTACTCCAGCTCAACTTAGGCACCAGTATTATCAGCGGCATTCCGATCTCGGCTGAGCTGAGGGCGCGTTACCCTGCCACGATTGAGTTGGCGATCGCGGCGATGGTGTTAGCTCTGCTGATGGGTATCCCAGCGGGGATTTTAGCGGCGACTCAAAAAAATCGCTGGTTTGATAATCTCGTCACAACCGGGGCTTTGTTAGGCGTGTCGTTGCCTGTTTATTGGCTGGGACTGATTTTGATCTACGGTTTTGCTGTGAATTTGCAGTGGTTGCCTGCCGGGGGGCGCAGCAGCGATGTGGCTCTGATTCAACCCATTACCGGACTGTACCTGCTCGATTCACTCCTGCGCTTTAACCTGTCTGCTTTTTGGGATGGACTGTCCCATTTAGTTTTGCCAGCGCTGACTCTGAGTACGATTCCCCTGGCGATCGTAGCTCGCATGACCCGCAGTGCCATGCTCGAATCGCTGACTCAGGACTACATCCGTACAGCACGCGCCAAAGGTGTATCAGAGATTTGGGTGGTCTGCCAGCACGCTTTTAAGAATGCGTTGTTGCCGATTGTTACGATTAGTGGGCTTCAGTTTGGCACCTTGCTGGGTGGCGCTATTTTGACGGAAACGATTTTTGCATGGCCGGGGATCGGCTCCTGGATTTATGAGGGGATTTTGGCGCGTGACTACCCTGTGGTGCAGGGTGGCATTATTTTTGTCGCGATCGCCTTTGTGTTGATCAATCTGCTGGTTGATCTGTCCTACGCATTGCTAGATCCCCGTGTGCAGTATCGCTAAGGTGAATCCGCGCTTGATGAGTGTGAACCAATGAATCTAGAAGTAACCCCAAAATCGAGTTGGCAAGGGCAGCTTGACCTCTGCTTTGGCTATCAAAACGGAACGACTCAAATTCTCTCAAGTCGCGCGCAAGCCCCCCTAAAGCTACAGCGCCCCTTTTACCCAGAAGGAAACGCCATTTGTCATAGCGTGATTTTGCATACAGCCGGAGGCATTGTGGGGGGCGATCGCCTGTTGCTCAACATTCAACTAGAGCCACACGCTCAGGCGTTAATTACAACTCCAGCAGCCACCAAAGTTTACCGCTCAAACCAGGTTGAGGCTCAACAATCCGTTCACATTCAGGTTGCTGAGTCAGCCTGTTTGGAGTGGCTTCCGCAAGAAGCAATCATTTTTAACCAAGCTTACTATCGACAAGACCTTCGCGTTGATCTGGTAGAAGGGGCAAGCTGGCTTGGGTGGGAGATTACGCGATTTGGCCGTAGTGCCAGAGGCGAACAGTTTTTAGCAGGCGAGTGGCGATCGCACACCGAAGTTTGGCAGGGGGATCACCCGTTGTGGATTGATCGGCAATGGTTGCCGGGAAGCGCAGCCACTGTGCAAAGTTTACACGGATTGGCAGACTACCCGGTGGTTGGCACCTTTGCATGGGTCGGTCAATCGGTGCCACCTGACTTCGTGCAGCAGGCTCGGCAAGCTTGGATGGGTGACTCGGCTGAAGTGGGAGTCACTCGCCTTACCAAAGGACTTGTTTGTCGCTACCGGGGCCACTCGACAACCGCCGCTCGGAAGTGGTTTACCACTGTTTGGCAGCACATCCGTCAGGATTATTTGAACCGCGATCGCTGCATTCCAAGGGTTTGGTAAAGCGGTTATAACCCTTGCTCTCGAACATAAGAGACATGCAAGTTAAAAAACGGTAAAAAGCAGTCGAACAAAAAATCAGAGTTGCGAGTCTGATGTGTTGATTCGACTGCTTAATGTACTTCAGTCTATGCTTCTACGCTGGAGTTAGAAAGCTCTTGTCGCTGTTGTTTGATGGCTTGCAGTTGCTGAAGAAGGGTCTCAGCTTCGGCTCTAATGCTTAAGAACTTTTCTTGCTGGTCTAACTGATATTGAGCTTTCATCGCCTCTAAGGTTCGAGGCTGTACGAGCGATTCGATTGAAGGATTTGTTTCCAGTAGGGTATTACTCATTTTCTGTCACTCACACCGTGTAACAATATCTTAACCTGAACTTTACATTGATCGTATCTCGTGTCAATCAGCATATTACGGATCTTGGTCACTTTCTCAACTGTCAATAATGGAAGTCGAAGCTCCTAATTGGGAGGAAGGAATCGTTCAGGGTAAACTAAATCATACCCATGACCGTCGAAATTGAATCCCGTGACTTTAAGTTTGTCTGCCGATATTCAACCCTCTTCAGAACGTTCCACTGGCTCACCCCGTGCTAATGGCTGGCGCGGGCTAATTGAGGAATACCGAGCCTACTTGCCCGTGAGTGAGAAAACACCCGTTATTACGTTGCACGAAGGTAATACACCCCTGATTCCAGTCCCAGCGATCGCCGCTGAAATTGGGAAGAACGTACAGGTCTTCGTGAAATATGACGGTTTAAACCCCACTGGAAGTTTCAAAGACAGGGGGATGACGATGGCAATTTCTAAAGCCAAAGAAGACGGGGCTGAAGCTGTCATCTGTGCCAGTACGGGTAACACCTCTGCGGCAGCAGCAGCCTATGCCCGTCGCGGTGGGATGCGGGCGTTTGTGCTGATCCCAGACGGGTATGTGGCCCTTGGCAAGCTGGCGCAGGCTCTCCTCTACGGTGCAGAAGTGTTGGCGATTCAGGGTAATTTTGACCGCGCGTTAGAAATTGTGCGGGCCGCTTCAGAGCAATATCCGGTCACGCTGGTCAACTCGCTTAACCCTTACCGCCTCGAAGGGCAAAAAACAGCCGCATTTGAAGTCGTTGATGTCTTGGGCGATGCGCCTGACTGGTTGTGCATCCCCGTGGGAAATGCCGGCAACATCACCGCTTACTGGATGGGGTTCTGCCAGTACCACCAGGAACGCCGTTGTACAAAGCTGCCCAAAATGATGGGCTTTCAGGCAATGGGTGCGGCTCCCATGGTAACAGGGCACATTTTTGAGCATCCTGAGACGATCGCCACCGCCATTCGGATTGGCAACCCCGCTAACCGAGACCGGGCGATCGCGGTGCAGCACGCCAGCCAGGGAACCTTTAATGCAGTAACTGATGATGAGATTTTAGATGCTTATCGGTTGCTCGCCAGCGGAGAAGGAATTTTTTGTGAACCTGCCAGTGCTGCCTCAGTTGCAGGGCTGCTGAAGGTCAAAGATCAGGTGCCTGAAAACGCTAAAATCGTCTGCGTTTTAACCGGAAACGGCCTGAAAGACCCTGATACTGCCATTAAGCATAGCCGTAGCCAGTTTAAGCAAGGTATCGCACCAGACTTGACATCCGTTGCTCAGGCAATGGGTTTTTAGCGGTTTGTCAGCAAATGCTTAGAAAACTTATAGGAAGCTTAAATAACCTTAATTTCTAAGGGCAAAGTCGCTAGAATTGTGCCAGGGTAATTCTTTTATAGGGTTATACCTTTGTCTTACTGCTGATTCTACGAATGCATACGGCTGATTTTGCATTAGTCCGACGCAAAGGAGAACATCAAATGTCAGATTTAAACCGAGGAATCATGAAGTTTGACGGGGCTGATAGCCCTGTTGCAATTGGCGTTTCTGCTGTTTTGGTTTTAGGTAGTATTGCTATCCTAATCGTGTGGGCGCTCAGCTCAGCTTACTCGATTGGTTAATCAAAACTGAGTACTTTTTTGTTTTCAAGAACACCTGAGGGGCGTACTGTAGGTATGCCCCTTTTGTTATTTGTTGTTTGTTCGATTGGAACCTATGGAGCTTGAATTTATTCCTGTTGAAGAGTTTTATTTCGCATTAACGTTGGCCGTACGAACGTTAGAAGAAATAAATAAACCCGGACTGTCAGAAAAAGTCCGGGTACGTCTGGAGAAAGAATATGGTCAGTCCTCAACGGTGGCGGCTGCTAGTCAAAACACATTTAACTACGTGTTTCGAGTTAAAAATGTTGACAACAGCCCAGCGCCTCAACTGATTTTATCGCTCGCAGACTGGCAAGGTGCTTTACGTATCAGTAGTGATTATGGTTGGAATCTTGACCAAGACCGCAAACCAGTACGAACTGAGAAATTTCAGACACGTAATGAGTTTAGTCAACAAGTCCAAAAGTACTTAGACGACTGGCTTGAGCTTGGTCTGATGGAGTGATACAACCCTGCCGACTTCTAGGAGTTGGTGGTTTGAGCACTTAGCAACTGCTTTAACTTTTCCAACTCCTGTGCCCAACGGGGATCAGGCTGTACATTGTCATCATTTTGAGTGGTAGGAGCGGACTTACGGTTTTTGTTGTTACCCTTACGCTTTCCACCATTTGCGCTTTCACCTTCACTTGCTTGTGTCGGTCCATCCTCACCATCTTTCTTGCGGGGTTGCGCCCGTTCGACCTTGAGGGTGTTTTCTTTGAGCGAAAAACCGTTGAATTTTTCGATTACTTCATCGGCTTGTTCTTCTGTTTTGACGGTGACGAAGCCAAAGCCACGGCACTTGTTTGTCTTACGATCAGTGATGATCTTAGTGGATACAGGGCTAATTTCTGAGAAAACGGCCTCAAGCTCTTGACGATTGAGTTCTTCAGGCAGGTTGCCAACATAAAGACGAACGGACATCGAGAAACTACCTCCAGACTGTATAAGCTAACTCACAGATAAGAAAACTGGCATTCACTCAGCTATACATCAATAGTGCTGAACCCACAGGAGATTGAAAAATCATTTACTGATTTTTTATTGCTTCAAGTGGGACTAAACCCTTTATTTGATCGCTTGCCGATCACCATAATGTTGTATCCGAAAGACGCTGCAAGCTTATACAGGTGGATGTCAAAGGGTTAAACATGTGAAACAAAGGGACAAGCAAATGAGTTTATAACCTTGAGATATTACGCCTATGCCATCAACTAAGGTATCACGCAGAGAGAGCTTGAAGCTCGTGAAAATGAGAATTCTGGATAGATTCAACAAAGATTTTGATGAGAACTTTATCGTTCGTTTTATGAGAGGGCCAAATCCTTCGTTTTACGGCCAAAACTCTACATACCTGATAACCTTGTTAAGAAATGTAACACTCTCTTCTGGGTGGGATCAAGCATCAAAGGGAGGAAGTTGGATGATTGGTGCCTAAACACCGAACAGCTTCTAACATTCCTTTTGCTTTGTTGAGGGTCTCTTCGTATTCTTTTTCGGGAACAGAATCAGCGACTAGCCCTGCACCTGCCTGGACGCTAACAAGATGCTTGCCATCTGCCTGGGGCCGAACAATCATTGTGCGAATGGCGATCGCGGTGTACAGTTGCCCCTCAAAATCATAATAACCATAAGCACCAGAATAGGGGCCACGCCGAAGCCCTTCCAGTTCATGAATAATCTGCATGGCGCGAATCTTAGGGGCACCGCTGACCGTTCCGGCAGGGAAGCAAGCCTTCAACAGATCCCAAGCGGTTTTGCTGGGTGACAACTGGCCAATCACGTTGCTGACAATGTGCATCACGTGAGAATAGCGCTCAATCACCATCAGTTCGTCAACCTTGACGCTGCCGTTGGTGCAGACACGCCCCAGATCATTACGTCCCAGGTCAACCAGCATGACGTGCTCTGCGACTTCTTTAGGGTCGTCGAGCAAATCTTGGGCCAGGTCTTCGTCTTCTTGGGCGGTTCCACCCCGTCGTCGGGTGCCTGCGATCGGGCGTACCGTTGCCGTAATGCTTGAGTCAGCCAGATTCCGTTCTGCCTTGACCATGACCTCTGGGCTGGAGCCAATCAATTGCCAATCGCCAAAGTTAAAGAATGACATGAAAGGCGAGGGGTTAATCAGCCTTAAAGAGCGGTACAGCGCAAAAGGATCGCCGGTGTATTCAGTTGAAAGGCGCTGAGAAATCACTACCTGAAAGACGTCACCCGCTCGAATGTAATCTTTCGCGCGTTCAACCTTGCTGCAAAACTCATCTTTGGTGACAGTGCTTGTAAAGTTTAAGGGCACGGCCTCGATCGCAGCTTTGGTTGGAGGTTCCCACTCCATTAGCCGTGCTTGTTCAGACAGTGGCGATCGCAGTTTGTTGACGAGTTGAGTGACGCGATCGCAGGCTTGCTGGTAGGCCACCTGTAAATCCACATTTGGATCTCGCAAGTCGGCATAAGCAACAGCCCAAACCTTACGTTTTACCTGGTCAAAAATTAGTAAGTTATCGACCTGCATCCATAACCCATCTGGTAACTCTGTCTCAGTTGCTGGGTGGATGGGAACACGTGGCTCAATCCAGTTAATCAGCTCATAACCCCAAAAACCAAACAACCCGCCAATGCCTGCTGGCAATTGAGGTAACTGCACAGGGTGATAGGGTGCGAGACATTCGCTTAAAGCCGCAAAGGGATCACCCTCAAAAGTGCGAGTGGTGCCATCACGATAAGTCTGTACAGTGCGGTAAGTTGAGTCGTTTGCCCCATTTAGGCGGCTACCGTGGGCTTCTAGAACCCACAACGGGTCGCAACCCAGCAAGCTGTAACGCCCCAGTTTTTCACCACCTTCGACGGACTCTAATAAGAAGTTATAGGGCTGTCCGGCACAGACTCGGTACCATGCGGAGACAGGAGTATCTAAGTCAGCCACCCATTCTTGAAAGACGGGTACAAAATTGCCCTGTTGTGCCAAAGCTGAAAACTGGGAGAAATCTGGAAAGATCATGGGAGTCGATGCAGGGAGAGCAGTAGCAAATCTTATCGCAGCTTAGCCGAATTATTTCGAGATTCCCACTATTCAGAAGAGAACTCACAGACTCTTACACAGGCTTCAAAGTTTGCTCATATTTGCCCACTGTTGGACTCTGGCGCGATCGCTCGATCAGCCGTTTTCAGGGACTTTAGCGATTGAATTCTGAGTTTTCTGGCTGGGGTTATCGGTGCGTTTGACCCGCTACAAGTCCAAAAAATTCCTGACCAAAGCATAAGCTGCTATCGCTTTAAGTCGGCGAGATAGAAAAATAACGAAGCTGCACCCTGATCTCCATGCAAGTCGTTCAACATTCTTTGAGTTCTTTGAACTCAATTGACTCATATTGCGAACACTCCTGGCAGGGGCCGTCTGGCTTGACCGCACAACGAATATAAGCAGAACGAGCATTGTAGCGGCAGGTGATGTCACCAACTATGTAGCCAACCCCTTCAACGTAGTGATGGTCGGCGGTGAAGTGGCAGGAAAATCGGCGCATTCCACGATGAGCAGACAGATGCAGTGCCGATTGCAGCGACTCTTGGGCTTGTGTTTCGGCTTTACGCATGAGAGCCAGCGAAAACAGCGCAGGTAGTAGCCCGATACCAATAATGACGAATGACTCCAGCATTATTAATTCCTCTTCTAATAGCTTTTAATTTTGAGTTCAGTTTTATAGGGATTAGGCAGAGATTTTTGGTTTTTTAAGGATTGCGAGCAAAACCTTAAACCCGTTTTTGAGGGGTAGAAAAGTCGGGAAAGAGATAGGCCAAACCAAGTCAAGCAATCTAGTCCAAGCCAAATTTCTCAAAGAATGCGATCGCCCAACTCAGAATTTCAAAATGTAAGATTTCCGAGGCAGGAGGTGGCTTGGTAGACTTAGGTGTAATTTGCCATATCTCAACTTTAGAACGTGATTGCTGAAACGCCAGTAACGATCAAATTTTTAAAACATCCAACTTCTCAGGCGTGGATTGAGCAGGCTTTAGCCAACCTCAACACGATTCTTTTAGACCACTCCCATTGCGAGCGTAAAGCCGCTGGTGTGGCGCTTAATCTGATGTTTCGGTATCCCTCCAGCACGAAACTGGTAAGAACTTTAACCGCGATCGCTCAAGAAGAGTTGCAACATTTTGAGCAAGTTAACCAAATTTTAGAAAAACGGAATATTCGCTTAGCCTCTCTTTCACCACCGCCTTATGGGGCTGGGTTAAGAACTCAAATTCAGCCTCAAGAACCTCAACGCATGTTGGACTCGCTGTTAGTCTCAGCCCTGATTGAAGCTCGCAGCCATGAGCGGTTAGGGTTGCTTGCCAATCATTGCCCCGAGCCGGATCTGGCTAAATTTTACCGGGGGCTGATGGCTTCTGAAGCTCGCCATTATGGAGCTTACTGGGTGTTAGCCACGACTTACCATGAGCGAGAGCAAGTCAACCAACGACTTGAGGAACTCTCTTGTATTGAGAGTGAGTTGTTGACAACTCTACACCCCGAACCGAGGATTCATAGTTGAACAAGCCTTTTCAGTCGTTTTTGATTCGAGACTGGCAACCGAGCGATCGCGAAGCTGCCGCTGCTGTGATTAGCACCGTGCTGGCTGAGTATGGTCTGGGTTGGGAACCGACGGGTGCCGATCGCGATGTGCTAGATGTTGAAGCCTGCTACCAGAAGGTTGACGGTGAGTTTTGGGTGGTGGAAGAGGCTGGCAAAATTGTTGGAACGGCTGCCTATTACCCGATTGAGCGGGGGCAGCAAGCGGTTGAAATTCGCAAGATGTATTTGTTGCCCAGTGCAAGAGGTCAGGGGGTAGGGCGATTTTTGCTGACCCAACTCGAAGCCGCGATCGCCGCCAAGGGCTATCAGCAAATCTTGATTGAAACTGCCAGCATTCTTAAAGAAGCAGTGATTTTGTATGAGCGCAATGGCTATCAGCCGATTACTGACGTTGAAACAGACCGTTGCGATCGCGCTTATCTCAAGGAATTGCAAAGCGTGGTCTAATGTCAGGCAATCGTTATAATTTCAGTCCTATACTGGGCATTTTGGTCAGAGTAAAACGTTCTGGCAAGCTTTATTCTGGTGCTGACTCCGATTCATAAACGGCTCATTTCCGTTTGAAAAAGCAAGACTTTGTGAACTCTTTTTTCTTCTGAGGGAGTTTCTTCAAAATCATAAGTACGACTTTTGTGTTTATTTGGCTTCGCTTGCCACATCCTAAACCTTACCCAAAGGATCTCCAGTGATCTACCCACGTGTCTGTGTTGTTGTTTCTTACTGGACGGGGCATAAACTCCAGATTTTAGAGCGCTTGCTTGGGCAAATGCTGAAGTTTAATGCAGGTATGCCCTTTGATCTGGTTGTGGTCTGTAATGGGGGGGATCAACAACCGTTGGTTTTGCGCGATCGCTTCCGTTTGTTAAGAGCGCGAGTCATCAACCGTGAAAATGCGGGGTATAACCTGGGTGCCTGGAATGCAGGCTGGGAAATTGCTCCTGGCTACGATTACTACCTGTTTCTGCAAGACGAGTGTTTTATCAAAAAGACGGGTTGGGTTTCAGAGTTTGTTTTTCGCATGGAGAATGACTCTGGTTTAGGGCTGCTGGGTGAAACGATCATGTGGGACAACATGACCTGGACGTATGTGCGCCTCGCAACTGACCGCGATCTGGGTCTAGATTGGTTTAAAGGAGAGGACATGCACCCTCTAGATTTTTACCAGCACTATTTGAAAGAACACAATATTCCACCTGGGGAAGTGGGAGAACACATCCAGACGTTGATTGTATTCACCAGCAACAAGATTTTGTCTGAAATTGGCGGTCTGCCCGTTGGCAACACCTATCGCGAAGTCGTTGCCTGCGAAATTGGCTTGTCGGCTTTAGTCCGCTCTAAAGGCTACCGCATCTCAAAAGTCAAAGACCAGAGCTACACCCTGTTAGGCCACTCACAGTGGACTGCCTTTGACCGCATGAAACGCAAGACACGCGCCTATATTGTTGGCTCGATCAAACGGGCGATCGCGTGTGTTAAACCCTAACCCTTAGTTAGGGCAGGGTGCAAGGCTGCAACTGAGCCTCAACCCCACGCTCTCACGCTCCCACACCCCATTCTTCCAATGTTCTAACCCACCTTTTTGCCAACCTGCCGAATTGCTTTTCCTCCTGCTGGCTTTCGGTTTTTCCGTTTTCTCACTTGCAGAGATTGTCAACATTCTTCTAAATCGGTTCCATCCTCAAAAAGTTTGCATCCATACTGAAAGACATCTGAATTTGCGAGACATGGTGGAACGCTCAAACCCAAATCAGCCAAATCGGGGCGATGTAGTTTTAGGTGGGAGAGGTGCAAGCCCAAGTGATGCTGTTGTTTTAGGCGGATTTACTGGGCTGCGGCAGCGGTTGCTGAGTCCGAATCCAAAGCAGCGAGTAGCGGCTCTCTCAGAAGCACTGAACCACGGCTCAAAAGGAGTCAATTTTGTGATTCGGGCTTTGCTAGACCCCACATCTGAGGTGCGGGAAGCGGCTTATACTCTGTTGCAGGGGCGAACTGAGCCAAAGGTCTTAAAAGCGTTGGAGCGGCATTATCAGCGGCAACATTTTGCCCGATTAGAAAATGTGTTAGCCGCTCAACAATGGAAGATGGCAGACCAAGAAACACGGGTTGTGATGTTGCAAGCGTTTGGCCTGGACTGCGATCGCCCCCTGCGGCCTGACCAAATTGCCGAGTTCCCCTGTAAGGATCTTCAGATCATCGACCAATTATGGACGCAGTATAGTAAAGGCAAGTTTGGCTTCAGCGTGCAACGGGCACTTTGGCTCAAATACGATACTTTGTATTGGAATAAAGCGGATGTCTGGAGCGCGTTTGCCGATCGCGTCGGGTGGCGGATCAACAACCTATTTCGCGAAAACTATTGGAAGCGGCACAACGAGCTAACTTTTAGCCTCAATGCCCCGGCGGGTCATTTACCGTTTTTAGGAGATCAGTTTGGTATTTTTACAATTGAGGCGATCGCGCAACGGTTGACGGCCTGCCAAACCTTGATGAAGGTTCCTGCTTCGACTCACAAGCCTGAATAGCCTAGCCAATCTCGGTGCATTAACGCTTGCCAAAACAAGCTGAGTCTACAGAATTGAGCAAATCCAGGTTCATTTGTCAGGGGATACGGAAAAAATCTCAAAGGGGCTACACCCTAGGCCGTTTGTCTCTCTAAAATAAAACTACTGTTAATTTCGTAACAATTCTCAGGTATGAACTATGAACACTCAGTCTAACCAGACAGGGCGCGATCGCATTCTCATTTTTGACACAACGCTACGTGATGGTGAACAAGCCCCAGGCGCGGCACTTAGCATTGATGAAAAACTAACGATCGCCCGTCAACTGGCACGACTTGGTGTTGACATTATTGAGGCCGGGTTTCCCTTTTCTAGCCCCGGTGATTTTGAAGCTGTTCAAAAAATTGCTCAGCATGTCGGGGTTGAAGGTGGCCCCACGATTTGCGGTTTGGCTCGTGCGACTCAACAAGACATTGCAACTGCGGCTGAGGCATTGAAGCCTGCCTATAAGCATCGGATCCACACATTTATCGCAACGTCGGATATTCACCTGAAATATAAGCTCAAGAAGTCTCGCGCAGAGGTGTTGGCGATCGCGGAAGAGATGGTGGCCTATGCCAAAAGCTTTACTGATGATGTGGAGTTTTCGCCCGAAGACGCGGGACGTTCGGATCCAGAGTTTTTGTATCAGGTGTTAGAACGGGCGATCGCGGCGGGAGCCAAAACCGTCAACATTCCCGATACAGTCGGTTACACAACTCCGGCTGAGTTTGGCGCTTTGATCCGAGGCATCAAAGAAAATGTGCCGAATATCGACCAAGCGATCATTTCAGTTCACGGGCACAATGATCTGGGACTGGCGGTAGCCAACTTCTTAGAAGCGGTCAAGAACGGGGCACGGCAGCTAGAATGCACGATTAACGGTATCGGTGAACGGGCCGGGAATGCTGCCCTGGAAGAGTTGGTGATGGCGTTGCATGTGCGGCGGCAGTACTTCAACCCCTTCCTGGGCCGTCCGGCTGACTCTGAGGATTCACTCACAAATATCGACACCAAGCAGATCTACAAAACCTCGCGGCTGGTGTCTAACCTGACCGGGATGCTGGTGCAACCTAACAAGGCGATCGTCGGTGCTAATGCCTTTGCCCATGAGTCGGGCATTCACCAGGATGGCGTGCTGAAAAACCGCCTCACCTACGAAATTATGGATGCTCAGTCGATTGGTTTGACCGATAACCAGATTACCCTGGGCAAACTGTCGGGCCGCAACGCCTTCCGGACGCGGTTGAAAGAGTTGGGCTTTGACCTCTCAGAGCAAGACTTAAACAAAGCATTTGTGCGGTTTAAGGAACTGGCTGATAAGAAAAAAGAGATCACCGATTGGGATCTAGAGTCCATTGTCAACGATGAGACGCAGCAGACCCCAGAGCATTTCCATCTGGAATGGGTGCAAGTGACCTGTGGTGACCATGCCCGCCCCACCGCAACCGTGACGTTACGCCTGCCAAATGGCGAAGAACTGATGGATGCAGCGATCGGGACTGGGCCTGTGGATGCCGTTTATAAAGCGATCAATCGAGTTGTGAATGTGCCGAATCAACTGATCGAGTTTTCGGTGCAATCGGTCACAGCCGGGATTGATGCGATCGGTGAGGTGACGATTCGCTTGAAGCAGGACGATCGCATTTTCTCAGGTCATTCAGCGAATACCGACATTATCGTGGCATCGGCGCAAGCGTATGTTAATGCCTTGAATCGTCTCTACGCTGCGATGCAACACCCTGAAAAGTCAGAGGCAGCGGCAGCCAAAATTTAGGCTACAGGGCGTTTGCCTCAAGACTCTGATTGAGCAGAAGCCGGGGTAGAGGCTATTTTTCGCACTCTCCCCGGTTATTTTGTTTCCCAATCGTTGTTTTGATTTTCAAACAGTCCCTGAAGTTGTTCAGCATTTTCGAGACTGCCAACAATCCGGCGCACCGGCAGAGGGTATGCTTTGAGTAGGGTGGGTGTGGCTGAGATTTGGTCGGCTTCGGCCATATCAGGATGCTGGCGGACATCAATGACTTTTAGCGTGTAGGGCTGTTGCAGGCATTCTTCTAACAGACGATGGAGATTGTGTAGCGTGCGCTCGGTCGCCAGGTTGTTGCCAGAAATAAACAGGCGCAAGACATACCCTTGAGCTTCAGGGGCGATCGCGTCTGCCAGGGTTGCTTTAGTGGATAGTCTCACTGGATTTGTAGCGACTTGATAATGCAATAAAAGGTCGTGATTTTGCCAAAGTTGAGGAAACTGACTCCGGTAGCTCGATAAAACAAGTGGGTCACATACCCCACCGGGTAACACGGTTGTTCTCCAGGTGAGGTCAGGGGTCTCAAAAATGACATTGAGCAGAGGGGCAAAGCGGGCGACGAGGGGTGAAATCTCGCCAATTGTTTGGACGTGTTGATGCCGTTGATCAATCCAGCGGTCAACAGTCGCGGTATAGCAGGGCACTAAGAAATGAGGCGGTTCTGGTAGACCCAACACCTCTTGCAAGGCGGCACATAGGTTCAGGTGCCAGCGGGCCTGCTTATCTGCATCAATGCAGTAAACGAGGTCGCCTCCGGGAGTGAACAGGGCAATTCCCTTAAAAGGAGAATGAGCAGATTCGTTCGGTGGACTCAAGGAATCGTCCTCTCTGGGCGATCGCTGTCATCAGCATAACGATAAGCACACCCACTTCTCAGAATCCTAAGCAAACATTTCAGGATTGCTGCCGCCTTACTTCAAAAAGGCTTCAGTTCTCGATCTACCGGAGATTAGAATGGTAGTCATCAAGTAGTTCACCACAAGAACTTTGCAGGGTCGATAATGACTGAGCCATTGGTCATTGGTTTCTCTATCTGGCAAAGTTGGTTTACTAGGTTAGGACGGGAGGCAGAGGTGGAATCCTTGGCTGGGGGCGCAGCCTCACAACCCCCTTTATTTTCAATGTCCTAAACCAACTGGCGACGGCTATAGAACAGCGTTAAAAATGAAAAAGGGCAGCGTTTGCTACCCTTTGGAGTACTTCTTATTAGTTGACTGGCAACCGTTAAACACGCCCTCTGAGTGCTTGCGCCATCTCATTTGGCTTCGGTGACATTTCTAGCGCGGTTTCTTCGGTAATGCGGCCTGCTTCGTACAGTTTGTAAAGCGATTGGTTCATCGTACACATACCGTCAAAGGTACAACGGGGAATGATTTGCTCAACCTCGTCTAAATCACCCCGACGGATATAGTCTTTGATGGCATCGGTATTAATCAGAATGTCGTGAAAAGCAGCCCGCTTTCCATCGGTTGTGCGACACAAGCCCTGAGCGATGACGGCAACTAGAGACTCAGCAATGGAGATACGAATGGGTGTCTGCTGGTCGGGTTCATACAATTGCAGAATCCGCTCAATCGTCTTCACAGCACTATTGGTGTGCAACGTTCCCATGACTAAGTGACCTGTTTGGGCGGCTTTTAGTGCAGTGTTAACGGTTTCCTTGTCCCGCATTTCGCCCACCAGAATAATATCAGGGTCTTCCCGCAGGGAGGCTTTTAGCGCATTTTCGAACTTGCGGGTGTGAATTCCAACTTCGCGGTGTTTGATTAACGCTTTCTGGCTCCGATGCACAAATTCGATTGGGTCCTCAATCGTAATGATGTGCTTGGGCATCTCCTTGTTGATGTAATCAATCATCGCCGCAAGCGTCGTTGATTTACCTGAACCCGTTGGCCCTGTAATTAGAATCAAACCCTTGTGGTAGTGGCAGATATCCTTAAACACAGGGGGCAGGTTGAGCTGCTCCATTGTGAGGATCTTGAGCGGAATCAGACGCATGACCATTGCCGGACCATGCAGCGAGTCGAAGATATTGATCCGAACGCGGGCAAAGTCGTACTGAGTTGCACCGTCAAAGTCGAGTGTTTCCTCAAATCCGCGAATCTCTTCTTCGGTTAAAATCTCGTGCAACCAACTGTAGAAAGTGGCGCGATCGGTTTCAGGCCAATCGGTTGGCTCAATTTCACCCCGGTTACGATAACGGGGAACTTCACCGACCCCAACATGAACGTCTGAAAACCCTTTATCGTAAGCATGTCTGATAATTTCGGCCAGGGTTGGTGCGCCATCGGGCAAACCGCCCCGTGAAGGAGCCGCAGTTGGAGTTGTGGGTGGCTTGGTTGGGCGATAACCAGGAGTCGCTGGGCTAGAGACAACCGTAGGGTTGCCAGCCGGAGGTGCTGCAACCGTTGGATTGGGACTGGCCGCATTAACGTTCACCACGGTTGGGTTACCCGCATGGGAGGGAGCCATCACCTGCTGAGTGGCCGCAACGGTCGCACCATTGTTGACAGTGGCGCGGGGTGGCGGTGGCACAGGTGGAACGCGAGGTGGCGGTGGAGGGGAAGCGGGAGAACGTTGTGGGTCACTCATGGTGCTGCTTTCCTGGAGAGAGGTAAAAACGCTGATGATGGATGCTAACTAGGATGCTTGATTGTCTTTTTAGCCACAACCTGTCTGCTTCAAGTCTGCGTTGGAACGATTTGTTATATGTTCTGCACCCATTTGATGTTGTATCCAACGCAATGCTACTAAAATAACAGACACTCATCCAAACAGAAGTTTGCCCAAAATTAGTATCACACTATCAGTGATTGTATAGAACACTTGCCCAGCGGGCGTTGCCGTTTTCGGTAAAATCTACGATCGCGCTTTGTTTAAATCAATTTATTAACCAAATTATTTGCGAGTTGTGCTTTCCTTAACTGCGGTAAGACTGTTTGAGCCTGATCAATTAGACACAACAAAAATCAGAATCAGCCCAAACCTCTTCTAATGATGCGAGCAACTTTATCACGCAGCCAAATCCAAGAGCTTGAGGTAAGCTGCTAGCGAGAACCTCGGATATGGAGGCAGTGTGAAGCGATGAATACGTCAGATCAGTGGTTTATTGTGAAGCAAGCGAATGGCCATTGTGTGATTGTGCCACATCCTCCTGATCAGGAAGATGCTAGCCGTGAGCAATGGGGCCCGTTTGCCTCAGAAGCTGAAGCGATCGCCCGTCGAGTTGGGCTGATTCGGGCAGGAAAGTGCCAGCCCCAATAGTAAGGACTGGGTGCCCTGGTAGATAAACAAACGCCATAGCAGCACGCGTTGAGTTTAGGACATTAAACCAACTCTGAAGTAACAAGGGGCTGAAGCCCCTTGTCCTCACCTTTTGAACTTTAGACTAAATGCAATTTTCCACTATACGCAAGGGCAAACGGCGGTTCGCCCCTCTAAATGTGGCGTATTTTTTGGATTAGTCCAAACTCCAGCACCTTAGTGCGTAGGATTATATTTTGCGACTACCCCTAACAAAAAATAGAAGACATTCAACGATGTCTTCTATCTGACTCAGGAGAATGCTGAGAAAACGCCCTAGCTGGCAGCTCGCCGATTTTCGCGTTGGGCTTTGATCTCGGTGTTCAATACATCCATGGCTTTGGTGTATTGGGGATCTTCTTGGGTGCCTAGCTTCTGGTTTGTAATCAGAAACTTGCGCTGATCATCCGTCAGTTTGATTTCAACATCAGGGTCAATGCCATGTTTGTTGATATCGCGGCCACTGGGCGTTAAATACTTGGCGATCGTCACTGCTAAAGCAGAGCCATCACCCAACCCACGCACCGATTGCACGAGGCCCTTACCAAAGGTCTTGGTACCTACAACTACCGCTCGCTTATTGTCTTGCAGGGCACCAGAGAGAATCTCACTGGCACTTGCAGAGCCATCATCTACTAAGACAACAATTGGCTTGTTTGTCAGGTTGCGGCGGTTCGCCTCTTCGCGCTCTTGTTCACCCTGACGGTTCACTGTCGATACAATCGACCCGTCTCGAATAAACATTCGCGCGATCTCGATGCTGGCGTAGAGTAGGCCACCCGGATTAGAGCGCAAATCAAGCACGTAGCCGTTCACATTCTTTTTCTCTAAATCTTCGACGGCTTTGCGCATGTCGCTAGGCGAATTAGCACTAAATTGAGTCAAGCGGATATAACCAACCTGACCTTCAGGCGACTGTTGCACAGACGCTTTTACAGCGTGCAACTCAATGCGCGCGCGGGTTAACTCAAACTTGAGTTGCTCTTCACCCCGTTGAATACCGAGAATAACTTTTGTACCGGGTTGCCCCCGAATCAGGGTAACAGCTTGATTAACATCCATTCCCTCAGTGCTCTTGCCATCAATTGAGGAAATGATGTCTTTTGCCAAAATACCTGCTCTAGAAGCAGGAGAATCTTCAATTGGGGAAACAACGGTCAATTTTTTGGTTTTTTCATCTGCGGCAAGCTGGATCCCCACCCCGGTCAACTCACCAGAGGTATCAATCTGCATGTTGCGATATTCTTGAGGATCCATGAAGCGGGTATATGGATCGTCAAGCTTTTTCAGCATTTCGCGAATCGCTTTATAAGCTTCTTCTTTGTTGGTGTAGCTGCGGTTCAAATATTCTTTGCGCACCGACTTCCAATCGACCTGATTAAAGGTGGCATCTAAATAGGTGCGATCAATAATTTGCCAAACTTCATCAACAATTTCTTTAGGGCTATCTCGAAAGAAGGCTTGTCCTTCAGAAAGGTGGAGTCCTGCTCCGGTAACAATTACAGCACTCACAGCAACTGCAGTTGAACCTAAAACAAGCGCTCGTTTCGTAATTCCCATAATGACTTTGGAAAGACTGCAAAAAGATTATGCTCAATCTAGCATAGCCAAATGTGACCTATCAGGAGATCTTGTGCAAGATTCTGAGGAATTTTGAACGATTTAAAGATTCGTAATGCGATCGCAACATCTGCTTACAAAAGCTTGTCAAATTGGGCGATCGCATTCTTTCTTGAGGGAGATGACGCTTTCCAAAGAATCAGGTACTACTCATCAAAAATAGTCTATGGATCAACCCAACGACCATCCGCCTGAATCAATTTGATCAATTCTTGTACTCCCTCTGATTCGGGCACCCGTTTAATTTCTTCCTTGCCCCGGTAAAGTGCAATGTAACCCGCTTGCTACCGACATAACCCGTAGTCAGCATCTGCCATTTCACCTGGGCCATTCACAATGCAGCCCATTACGGCAATGTTGAGGCCAGTCAGGTGCTTAGTCGCTTCCCGCACCAGGTGCAGCACCTCTTCGAGGTTAAACAGCGTCCGTCCACAAGAAGGACACGCCACATACTCAACCATTGTGCGGCGCAGACCAAGGGCTTGCAGAATGCTGTAGCAGACAGGGATTTCCTTTTCAGGTGCTTCTGTTAGCGAAACGCGGATGGTGTCGCCAATCCCTTCAGCCAGGAGGGTGCCAATTCCAGTGGTGGATTTAATTCGGCCATATTCGCCATCGCCAGCTTCGGTAACACCTAAATGTAAGGGATACTCCATCCCCAGCTCATTCATGCGTTGCACCATGAGACGGTTTGCCGCCAGCATGACAGGCACTCGCGAGGCTTTGAGCGAAATTACAATGTTGTAAAAATCGAGCGACTCGCAAATGCGAATGAACTCAAGCGCCGACTCAACCATACCTTCGGGCGTGTCGCCATAGGTGAATAGCATCCGCTCAGCAAGAGAACCGTGGTTGACCCCAATGCGCATGGCTTTACCCTGGTCACGTAGCGTAATAACCAGAGGCGCAAGAGTTTCGCGAATTTTTTCGCCGATTTCGTCAAACTCTGCCTGGGTATACTCTGTGCGATCGCTCTTGGGCTTCTCAAACACATATAGACCCGGATTGATCCGCACTTTATCGATGTGCTTAGCAACCTCTAGCGCAATTTTCATGCCGTTGTGGTGTACGTCTGCAACGATCGGCACGGGCTGGTAAGTCGCGACCAACTTTTGTTTGATCTCTGCCAGGGCCGCGGCATGGGCAATGCTGGGCACTGTCACCCGCACAATTTCACAACCAATCTCGTGCAACCGTCGAATGGCACTGACCGATGCGTCAATATCGAGGGTGTCTTCATTAATCATGGATTGGACAACTACTGGATTGTCTCCCCCGATCGTGATGTTGCCCACCTGAACAGGGCGAGTCTTACGGCGCTGAATCGCTGGATTTGTTGAGAGGGTATCAGCAGGCGCAGTAGATGAAGCAGCGGGAGGACTAGGCAGAGTTTGCATAAGAGATGCGAAGGAAATTACGAAATTTGACCTTTATTTATTCTGCTTTCCAGATTGCCATAGGTGGTGCACTTTTGGGCTAAGGAGTCGTAAAGGGAAGGGGAAATTTGGCAGAAAGAAATTGCAATTTAGGATCTGACTGAGAGCCGAGTAAAGCCGAATAACAACGATGAAATCTCAAGCCGTAGAAGCTTATGACAGCGAGGTGCAGCTTGTTTTAACCCCGCTTCTGATGAGTCACATTTATTCTTTTTACGCCTCTCTTCTGCTTCTTTGTATGCGTATCAGACTTTCAAATCAACAACAACGAAATATTTCAATAAATGAAGAATTTCTTGGACTCTATCAAATCCTGACAGGGACGGCAGGAAGCGACTTGCTTTTTCTACAATGAGATGTCTATCGCCTCACTTTTCAGGTGTTTCATGACCTACGCGACTTTACCTCTGGTCTCGATTTACGACACAACTTTGCGAGATGGTGCCCAGCGAGAAGGGCTAGCGCTCTCGATCGACGACAAAATTCGGATTGCTCATCGGCTCGATCGCCTGGGCATTCCCTTTATTGAGGGGGGGTGGCCAGGGGCGAACCCCAAAGACGTGCAGTTTTTCTGGCAAATGCAAGAAACCCCGTTGAGCCAAGCGGAATTAGTCGCATTTTGTTCAACCCGACGACCGAATGTATCTGCGGCGGAGGATTCGCTACTACAGCCATTGCTTGCGGCTGGCACGCGCTGGATCACGATTTTTGGTAAGTCCTGGGATTTACATGTGACGGAAGGCTTGAAAACCACGCTCGACGAGAATCTGGCAATGATTCACGACACGATCGCCTACTTGCGGGCAAATGGGCGGCGGGTCATTTATGACGCTGAGCATTGGTTTGATGGTTACAAATGCGACCCAACCTACGCATTAGAGACGTTAAAAGCTGCGATCGCGGCAGGGGCGGAATGGTTGACGCTGTGTGACACCAATGGCGGCACGATGCCCCATGAGATCAGCCAGATTGTGAGCGATGTCAAATGCTTTTTGCAAGCGCAGTCGGTGTTACCTCAAATTGGGATTCACACCCACAACGATGGGGAGATGGCCGTTGCGAATGCGATCGCGGCTGTGCTGGCGGGAGCGCAGATGGTGCAGGGCACGATCAACGGCTACGGAGAGCGGTGCGGCAATGCTAACTTATGCTCGATTATTCCCAATTTGCAGTTGAAGCTGGGCTATCCCTGTTTACCGGGCGATCGCCTGACGAGCCTGACTGAAACGAGCCGCCTGGTCAGCGAAATTGTGAACTTGGCTCCCGATGACCATGCGCCTTTTGTGGGGGCTTCTGCCTTTGCTCATAAGGGGGGCATCCATGTCAGTGCGGTTGAGCGCAATCCGTTGACCTATGAGCACATCTCCCCAGAGCACGTGGGCAATCGGCGTCGGATTGTGATTTCTGATCAGTCAGGGTTGAGCAATATTCTGGCGAAGGCGCGGAGCTTTGGCATTCAGCTTGACAAGCAAGACCCACAGTGTCGGTTGATGCTGCAACGGTTGAAAGACTTAGAGCATCAAGGCTACCAGTTTGAAGCGGCAGAGGCGAGTTTTGAGCTGTTAATGCGTGAAGTCTTAGGGCAGCGATCGCACCCGTTTGTGATCAAGGGCTTTCAGGTGCATTACGACGCGCAAGCAGGGTCAGACGCGCTGCAAACTACTTCTCTAGCGACTGTCAAAATATCGGTGAATGGGCAGGATATTTTGGAGGCTGCCGAGGGTAATGGTCCGGTTTCGGCGCTGGATGCAGCCCTGCGGAAGGCGTTGGTTAACTTTTACCCCGAAATCGAGGGATTTTATCTGACGGACTATAAAGTGCGGATTTTGGATGGGGCGGCTGGCACGTCGGCTAAGACGCGGGTGCTGGTCGAGTCAAGCAATGGGCACCAGCGCTGGACGACCGTTGGGGTATCTAGCAACATTCTGGAAGCGTCTTACCATGCTGTCGTCGAAGGCTTAGAGTATGGACTACTGCTGCAGGCTGAGCGGCAATCGCTACGCCAAACGTTGGTCGAAGGAACCCGCTAAGAAACTTATGTACTGGTCGATCGCCAGATTTTGGTGTGAATCTGCGTGTTAAGAAGATCGATCAACGATCGCGATCGTTGACAAAATATCCTTGCATCCTGAAAGTTTTGGGCTAAAGTAAATCAGCTCACTGGGTTGCTCAGGGGGTTGCATCTCAAGCCTGTAAAGGGATTGATAAATTTTCTTCCCGTTTTAGGTTTATCTCCTATACTTCTGTCGTCTCCAGTTCTTTTGTTGTCTCATCTCTCTGGTTCGTCGCGTATGCCTCAAGATGCCAATCGTCACAATCCGCTGTTTTCGTCTAAAAAGTCGTCTTCCCCTGCGACCGTTTCAGTTGCGTCAGAACGCTCTGCCAGGGCCGGTGGTTTTTCGGTTGAATCCTATGCTGATCGCCTGATGGATGATCTGTTTATGGATGTGGAGCGATCGCTTGATATGTTGACAGAGCGAGCGAAAGACAGCAAGGCGAAAGCTGCATTTACAGGCTCGGAGCCGTCGTCTGATATTCCGCCGACTCAGACCGAAAGCGCCGACCCGCCAGCGCAGCCCGTTATGCCAGTCGAGACGGAAGTGCCAGTGGCGATTCAACTGCATGGTAATAGCTTGCCAGAGCTGCATGATCCGCTGGATGAGGAGATGCTAGCCCTGACCAACTTGGAAGAACCCCCCAAGCCGCGCGTGATGGATCGGCTGTTGTTGATGGCGGGTTGTTTTTCGGTTCTTCTGACTTTAGGAGCCTGGTTGTTGCATCAAGAGTTGCGTCAACCGCCTGGTTCGCAAGTAGCTTTGCAAAATCAACCCGCAGAATCGAGCGATCGCCCGCTGACGCCTGGTTTTTCTGAATATATTCAACGGTCGTTGGATGCGATCGAGCGACGAACCAATTCCCAGAAAGTGGCGATGGCTCCCAAACCAGCCGCCGATGAAAATCCTCCTTTAACGGCGATCGCGATTCCCGGTACGCCGACACAAGCACCCTTACAACAGCCGAACTCAGCACCGACAACGGGCTTAACGCGAGTCTATGTGCCGAACTTGCCAGTGCCAACTAATTTGTTGCCCAATGGCAGACAGACGGCACCAACTGCACCTTTTACTACGGCACCTACTGCTACCAATCAGGTTCCTGCAGCCGCTCAGCCTCGTGTTGCCAATCAGCCTGTCAAGGCTCCCCCGGCTTTAACTGTACCCGGTGTGAAGCGGACTTTGCGTGGTGTGGTTGAGTTGGGTGATCGCTCTGCTGCGTTGATCGAGGTAAACGGTGTTGTTCAAAGTTTTCGATTGGGCGAGAGTATTGGTTCAAGTGGTTGGGCACTGGTGGAAGTCTCGAAAGATCGGATGATTATTCGCCGAAATGGAGAGGTGCGATCGGTGTCAGTTGAGCAAAGCTTTTAAAGACCTGCTACGTTTAAGATGTTTGCTTTGTCAGACTGAGACGTTGAGCCAAATCCACGGAGTTCTCAATGGGCATCTTTGATGATTTCAGCCACTTTTTAGAAGAACGGCTGGATGAATACATGCGAGCAAATCCTCATCTAGAGTTGATGGCGCTCGAACAGAAATTGCGCGAACAAGAGGAAGAAACGCTGCAATTGATGACCAATCTCAAACTAGAGGAGCGGCAAATTCAAGACAAGATTTTAGACGTGGCGCGTGAAATTCAGCTTTGGCATAGCCGTATCGAAAAGGCAAAAGCTGCGGGACGTTTGGATCTGGCAGAGCCAGCCCAGAAGCATGAAGAGAAGCTGTTGATGCAGGGTAATCAGCTCTGGGGGCAGATGGAGATGCTCAAGCAGCGGATTCAGCAGACCCAGGAACTGCAACAACAGGTGCAACAGCGACGCAAAGAAGTACAGGTTAAAGTTTCAGAAGCGCAGACGGCGCGCGCAGCGAGTGGAGCGCCCCCGACTGGTAGTTGGCGCGCCACGACTCCTCAAACGCGTAATCCAGAAGCGCTAGAGCAAGAGTTTCGCCGCTGGGAAGCCGAGCAGGAGCTTGAAGAGCTAAAACGTCAAATGGGACGCTAACCGTAATCAGCTAGTTTAAGGGGCAGAGGCACACGTCTCTGCCATGTTTTGTCTTTGAGGAATCGGAGGAATTGGTAAGTTGGCTCAACTATGCTGACCTGCTTTTTCGGCTTGTTTGGCAACGGCCCAGACTGCATGAATTGCACCAGGCACCCACCCTAAAAGCGTCAACAGAATATTGATCAGGAGTGTGCTGCTAAAGCCGTAGGAAAGAAAAACGGCAACAGGGGGCAACACGATAGCCAAAAGAATTTTTACCAAAGTCATTTTTACAACTCCAAGTAATTAACTCGACAAAATGAGCGAACAAAACTTTAGCGAAACGTTTTAATGCAGTTATTAAATACGCTGAGAAAGCTTGTTGCTGGCTTACCCTTTGAGTATAAGATACGCGCTCTAAAGTCATGGGAGCTATCTTGGAATCTTAAGAAATATTGAATGAGAAATGTTGCTTGACGGGCTTTGACTTGCTATATCAAGTTGCCAGAGATTAATCAGTCTCTTGCTTTTGGCTGACGCAAATCATTCAAGTTGGGGAGTTGAATTTCCTTCTAGAATGGTAGAAAAGAATCAATGATATCTGTACAGTCTTAATAACTTAGGGAGAACTGTATGATTGGATACCTGTTGACCATTTTGGCGACGGCCCTTAGCCTTTTGGTCACTGATTTGGTCGTTCCTGGAGTAGATCTTGCTTCGTTTCCAGCTGCGATCGCGGCGGCTGTTGTAATTGGTTTAGTCAACGCGTTTATTAAGCCAATTTTGTCTTTCTTTTCGCTTCCAATTACTTTTTTGACACTGGGTTTATTTGCCTTAGTAATTAATGGGATTTGTTTCTCACTTGCTGCGGCTTTAGTGCCAGGTTTTGTTGTTAAAGGTTTGATTGCATTTATTGCAGGCCCCATCATTCTTTCTTTGACAAGCACAGCGATTAATAACTACTTTGTTGCTAAAGGCATCGGTGCCCCCTCGATCGCCCAAACAACCCCTGCTGAGCCCATTGAAGCTGGGAAAGAATAGGTTTTTCTTGTTGCAATTTGGTTTAACTTAAATCTGCACAACTCTTTGAATGGGTTTTGCAGATTTTTTTAGTAAAAGTTGGATTTTTAGAAAGGTTTGCAACTGACAAAAGTAATAGATTGAAAATGTAATACCAATTCTCTAAATCCCATTTATAGATCCTCGTAGCATAGATCCTCGTAGCGGCGATTCGCGTTCGCGTAGCGCTTCCATCGGAGACAACGCCCCTACAGATAATCATCTGTAGCCCAGTTTTGAAGAATTGGTATAACAATCTTGTTTATACGATTTCAATCCAAAAGATGGCAAATTTCACATCAAGTCTTTTCTCCTGAGTTCCAGAAGAAATTTCTCTGAAAAAGCTTTTTTTGATGGGAGTAAAGCGAAGATTTGGGGGCGGCGGAGCCGCAAGATCGGGGGACTTCCCCCCGCGCCCCCGCTCGTAGGGGCCTCACTCCCCTACAACCCCCGCAAGGTCGTGCATGTGGGGGTTGGATGATTAGCTAGCGATATGGTGCCGATAATCAGGTTAGCACTCTGATTGTTTATCGGGGGGACGGGTTAGGTTAGGCGGCGGTTATGAGGGCGATTGCGGCTGTGAGGCGCTCAATTAAGCGGGTTGTTTCATCGGGTGTACCGACCGTTAGCCGTAATCCTTGACTGACATGACGGATTAACGTACCCTGCCCTTTGAGTTGCTGCTGAACGGCTGTGAGCATGGCATCTGGGTTGGGGTTTGCTTCTGGCTTTAATCGCACGAATATAAAATTGGCGTCGCTTTGCCAGACTTGCAGTTGGGGTATGGTTTGCAGTGCTTGAAGCAGGCGATCGCGCTCTTGCAAAATGGTTGGAATCACTGTGAGCAACTCTTGCTGGTGGGCTAAGCAGGTTAACGCTGCAATTTGTGTAAAGCTGGGTACGTTGTAGGGCAGACGGACTTTTTCGAGTGTGGTGATGAGGTCGGGGTGGGCGATCGCGTAACCAAGCCGATGGGCGGCCAGACGAAACGCCTTAGAAAAGGTACGTAACAGTACCCAGTTCGAGCGTTGCAAGGCCTCTGGCAAGGTGGTTGTCTGACTGAACTCAAAGTAGGCTTCGTCGATCACAATTAAGATGGAGTCGGGGAGCTGCCGCAGCCAGTTGAGTTCGGCTTCGTTTAACGCGTTGCCGGTGGGCGAGTTGGGGTGGACGACAAACACAACCCGGATCGGCGGATTGTTGGTTTGCTCAATCGCTTGTTGGGCTGCATCCAGGTCGATCTGAAACCGCTCTGGCGATCGCCCGACTGATACAACCGGAATGCCCAACGTTCTCGCCAAAATGCCATACATTGAGAAGGTTGGCTCTGCTACTAAGATTGAGCCTTCATTCTTTAAACAAGTGGCAATCAGCAGTGAGCGAATCAGTTCGTCAGAACCATTGCCTACGCTGATATTGCTGGCGCTTAAAGCGGTTTCTGAAAGCTGCGCTGAGGCGATTGCATACTGGGCGATCGCTTGCTTGAGTGCTGCGTGGCCTCCATCGGGGTAGCGGTTTGACTGAATCTCTTGCTCAAACGCCCAGCCCAGTTTTTGCTTTAGCTCCGCTGGTAAATCAAACGGACTTTCATTCGTATCGAGGTGATCAATATGAGTTGGCTCAGCGTGGGGCAACCCTTCGGGCGTGTGGGGGGTGTAGGCTGTCAACTGAGCTAAGTCAGAGCGAATGAAAGGTAACATCGCAACAACAAAAATTGAGAACAGTCATCAGCTTAGCTTACCTGTTTGGCTCCTGATCTATCCCCCTGGATTTTGCATCGATCAACCCAGTTCCTTTATGACGAGAATGGGGCTAAATCGCTATCTTAGGACTTGCAACGGAAATTGCAGACTGAAATTCGATGAATAGAATGTCCGTCCGATTATTTACTGTTTTGTGGCTCGTTGGTCTCATGGGGATCATTTCTTTGTGGTGGATGGAGCTGCCAATTCCACCTGATCATGCGTTGCAAGTGCCACTCTGGGCGCTGAAACTACTGAGCTTGATTCAACCAACGCTGCTCTTAACGATCGCGGTTTGGCTGGGTGTTGCGTTGGCTCACAGAGTCGGGTTGTCGGCTCCTGTTGCAGAGGCGATCGCTCGTGGCATTTCATTGAAATTAGCGATGCAACCCCAAGTCGTGCCAGGAATGGTGGGTGGATTAGTGGGGGGAGTTCTGCTGCTAGCAATTCAACTGGGGGCAAGGTTTGTGCTACCGCCTGACTTTGTGGCAAAAGCAGAAGCCCTGGCTGGCAATACCTCCTTCGCAACCCGAATTTTGTATGGAGGTGTGACTGAAGAGTTACTGCTGCGCTGGGGCGTGATGACGCTGTTGGTGTGGCTCGGTTGGCGTATTTTTGCAAAAGGACACGGCAAACCAACCCCCAGTTACTTTGTCGCCGCGATCGCTCTTTCATCCTTGCTCTTTGGGCTGGGGCATTTGCCTTTAGCGTTTAGTTTAGGAACTTCAGTGACTGCCTCAGTGATTGTTTATGTCGTGATCGCTAACGCTGTTTTTGGCTTCATTGCAGGCTATCTTTACTGGCACAAAGGACTAGAATCGGCAATGTTAGCTCATATGCTGGTGCATGTCGTGCTAGTAACGGCAGGTCTTTTTGCTCGTTAGGGAGAGGTCTTGAATCACTCTGTAAAAAGATCTAAAAAATTTCTCCGGATGGGGGATGGTAACTAGAGAAAAAATAATCCACAATACCTATCATCGTGGGTCGTTTCTCTGCCAATCCAAACGAGGATGCGAAATTTTAAGATTTCACCGTAACGGGTTGGATTCTCTCTAGACTGGAAGCTAACGGAGTTTCTGAGACGGTTGCGTTAGGTATTTGAATGAATCCTCCGGTTGTTGATTTTTCTTCTTCACGCAAGCAAGACTTACACGAAACGCTACTGGCGCAGATGTGCGGTTCGGGTCAGCGGTTTCGCGATCGCTACGAAATTTTGCGAATTTTAGGTCGAGGCGGCTTTGGCATCACATTTTTGGCACGGGATGAAAGTCTGCCGGGTCAACCTCTGTGTGTGATCAAGCAACTGTGCCCCAAAGTGGATGATGCCGTTTCGTTGCAACGGGCGCGCCAGCGGTTTGAGCAAGAGGCAAAAACGTTAAGTTTGTTGGGTAGCCATGCCCAAATTCCTCAGTTGCTTGATTATTTTGAGGCGGCTGGTGAATTTTATTTGGTGCAGGAATATGTGCGCGGTTCTACGCTCGTCAAAGAGCTAAAGCGCGAAGGCCCGTTTTCAGAACAGGCGGTAAAGCGATTTTTGCGAGAGTTTTTGCCCCTGCTGCACTACGTTCACAAAAACCGGGTCATCCATCGGGATATTAAACCGCCCAACATCATTCGCTGTCGAGATGATGGCCGCTTAGTGTTGATTGACTTCGGTGCGGTTAAAGAAAATTTGGCACCTACTGCTGGCGCAACGGCTCGTAATACCTCAACTCAGTTTGTGGGGACGGTGGGTTTTGCGCCACCAGAGCAATTGGCTTCGCGTCCGGTGTTTTCGAGTGACATCTATGCGGTGGGTATGACCTGCCTCTATCTCTTGACGGGGCGATCGCCGCTTGATTTTGACTATGAGTTTGTCTCTGGTGAAGTGCGCTGGCAAGATGCGGTGACGCTTAGCCCTCACTTTGCTAAAGTGCTTAGCCGCATGCTTAAAATTGCGCCGTGCGATCGCTATAACTCGGCAATGGATGTGATGCGAGCTTTGGATCTAGAGCCTTATGTGGATAGCTTAGCCCACTGCATGAATGTCAATCCAAAACCATTCACGCGAGAAGAGCAAGAATCGTTTGAGAATGGTTATGTGCCTCCGTTAGTACGGCGAGCCAGTGCCATTCGCGATTGGCGTCAACGTCTACGGGCACGGCAAATGAGAGGCAACCGCCCGTTTCCACGTATGACCTATAGCAGTACGCCTTAAACGACCTGACGAAAGCATCTGATAAATAAGATGGATCTGAACCTGTAAGGTGAATCTCCTGCACGGGCGTTATTTGTGCTGGGAACGTTGGCCGATCGCGAAATGTCTTGGTTAATAAGGCCAACATCTTTGATTGGACTGTAGACTAAATGCAATCTTCCACTACACATAAGGGCGAACAGTCGTTTGCCTCTTTAAGTTGTGGTGTGCTTTTTGAATTAGTCCAATTGAATTAGGCCAAATTCCAGCTTTGAAACACGCCCAGGACATTCGTAAGGTTAAACGGCTTGACTTTCCCAAAAAAAATCTCCAGGTCTGACGTGTCATCAAACCTGGAGATTTCTTCAAAATGTAGCAATTTAGTCCCGCTGAATCGTTGCAAAGATCTCATCGAGAATCTTCTGGGCACCTTGCTGACGCAAGCGATCGGCTAACTCGGTTCCCAACGCTTCGGCTTCAGAAGCAGCACCAGAGACGGTATCTTGCACCAAGTTTTGTCCATCAAGGCTGGCAACAATACCAGTAATAGTCAGCAAGTCGCCCTCCAGCACAGTGGTGACCCCAATTGGCACCTGACAGCCGCCTTCTAAATCGCGTAGAAAAGCACGCTCAGCGTAGCAGCGATCGGCAGTGGGTTGGTGTTGCAATGCTTGCAGCAGCTCTAAAACTTCGGTGTCATCAGCGCGGCATTCGATCCCCAGTGCGCCTTGACCGACCGCATGCAGCGATACCTCAGCTGGAATGACTTGGTGAACGCGATCGCCCATGTCGAGTCGCTTTAACCCTGCTACTGCCAGAATCAGGGCATCATATTCACCTGCATCTAGCTTGGCAAGGCGAGTGTTGAGGTTGCCCCGCACGTCCTTAAAGGCCAAATGGGGGAAGTGGTGCCGTAATTGGGCTAACCGCCGCAGAGAAGAAGTCCCAATAACTGCTCCTTCTGGCAACGTTTCTAACTGCTTGTCTTTATGCTTCTCATGCACAACCAACGCATCTGCGGGGTTTTCGCGTTCGGTCACACAGCCCAAAACCAAACCTTCGGGTAGGCGAGTCGGCAAATCTTTGAGGGAGTGAACTGCAAAATCGATGTCGCCATTGACCATGCCGACTTCAAGCTCTTTGGTGAAGAGGCCCTTGTCTCCAATTTTTGCCAGGGCAACGTCTAAAATCTTGTCGCCTTGCGTACTCATGGTGTGTACTTCAAACGTGCGATCGGGGAAAGCCTTTTGCAATTGCTCTTGCACCCAATGGGTTTGAACAAGGGCCAGCTGGCTTTTGCGCGAACCAATCCGAATCACACGCTTAGAACTGGATACTGTAGGGGTTGCCGTCAGGGTCATAAAGCAGAAAGATTAAACCACGTATGTAAAGTCACCTTACCCACATTACCGCAGTGAGTCGCCCAGATGGCACTGAATCTGGGTTTAGACTGTTACAGATAATGAAGTATTTAGGGGTTAGCGCAAAATTTGTTGACGCTTTGCGCTGATATCGACAATGGCAGGTTGGGTACGGCGAAGCCAGCGGGCGATCGCCCAGGTGCTGCTAAATCCAGCCAAAATGGCAATGAACGGCACGCTAGGGTAGTGGTAACGGTCTTGAGAAACGATGATCGCATGAACAGCAATGTAGTAGCCCCATAACAAAATGGTGGGATGGGTCAACCACTGCCACAAAGTTAAACGTTTGCAGAGCAGCCCTGCACCCAGTAATGCTAGACCTAACATCAACATCCAATATAGCTGGCTGAGTAACTTCAAAGGCAGCAATACAGCCTGACCAAAGCGAGATGTTAATCCTTTTTCGTTCCAGGCGATACCGATGGTTTCAGTCCCGTAAGTTTGAAAGATGCGCTTAATCGATCGCTGCACGAAGAGCAACGGTTTTTCCTTGATGTGCTGAACCGCCCTATCTTTCAAGTAATCGTTAGCCGCTGCTTCATTCATACCTTTGACAGCTTTGGGAAGCGGCATATACCCTCCGGTTGAGTCAGGGTTGTTACCCATCCAAAAGTTAGCGCCACCATTGGTTGAGATCAGAGAAAATTGCTCAAAAGCCTGGTAGTTACGGTAAGACCAGGGGGCAATTAAAACGGCCATGAGGCCCAACATCACGACTAAAGAGACAAGCGACTTGGCAAGCTTGCGCTCTTTGCTGTACTGAAATAGCCAGAAAAGGATTGGAATTAACAGTGCTAATGGCTTGACGTAACAGGCTCCAGCGAGTACACAGCCGACCAACACAGTTTTCATAGGCAGCGCGATCGCCTCAGTTAGCCAAATTGCGAGAGCGACCAGCACCAGTGCTGTAAAGATCAGCTCACTAGCAAGTATGGTGGTAAACTGCACTTGCCCCGGCCAAATTGCTAAAAATAAACCGGATAATACAGCCGTTCGATGACCAAACCACTTGTTTGCTAAGTACATAGTGGTGAGTATAGTGATGATCGCCAGAAAGATATTAAAGAGAACAATGGGGATATAAGAGTGCCCCAGTAAGCGATAAAATAGCGAATAGATAAAGGAAGTCCCTACAGGCCAATAAGCTGTTGGCTTGCCAGGTTGCCAACCATAGCCAAAACCGCTGGCAAGATTTTTGGCAAATACGTCATAGGCGTTGCTATCTGAGACGGGATCAACGGGGACTGCGATCGCCCAAATAATTCGTGTCAATATGGCTAACAGCAGGATCCCCAAAAGCGATCGTTTGGCTGAAAACATAGGTTTTTTATAGGATAAATACTAAATTTCATTGACTCGTTCGCTTGCTAGGTGTTGCGTCGATGTTTCTTAAGTTTTATGTGTAGCCAGAAAGACTTACTTGTTCCGCGTATTTACGACTGTAAAAACACTGACCTGAAAATGAGTTTGTTATTTTTAAGGAAAAATTAGCTCGAAAAGAATTATGGGAAATCTAACTTTAGAGATAGAAAAGCGATTTCTCCCATATCGAGTTTGACAAACTTCAATAGAGTGAATCTGATGAAAATTTGTCGCAGATTACGAATACATTTTTTATGTGAAGCTGTCGTTGGCGGTGAATTGGATCAACTCTTGACTGCAGCTGAAACCACCTAGTTTTAAAGGAAAGGCGTATAAAGTTTCAATGAAGCGATCGGGGGATGATCTTGCCGCCTCCGTAGAATTATCCGTAACATTCGGGTAGATATTTAAGTATAACTACCACCAAAGATGAAATCATTAAAGGATACGGTTAAAGCGCCTGAACTCTTAGGTGAGTCTTCTCAAGGTTCGGTAGAAGTTTCCTCCAATCCGGTTTTGGCTGCACTAAAAAATCCCTATTTTTTAGCGTTGCGTCCAAAGCAATGGACAAAAAATTTGATCGTATTTGCTGCGCCTTTATTTGCTTTCAATATTAATGCTCTGTCTTTGGTGCAAGCATTTCAGGCTTTTGCCCTGTTTTGTTGCGTTTCGAGTAGTTTTTATCTAATTAATGACATTCTGGATGTCGAGTCTGATCGCCGTCATCCAGTGAAGTGTAAGCGCCCCATTGCGGCAGGTTTGGTCGCGATTCCAGTGGCGATCGCGATGGCGGCTGTGTTGCTATTTGGTGCGCTGTTTACCGCCTGGACGAACAATGCGGGTCTTGGTTTTGCATTGACAAGTTATGCCATTCTGCAAGTTTCGTACAACCTGAAACTGAAGCACACTGTCATTCTCGATATTGTGGCGATCGCGATAGGTTTCGTGCTGCGGGCTTATGCAGGCGCGGCTGCAACAGGTACGGATTTATCTGCCTGGTTCCTGCTGTGTACGGCAATGCTGGCACTCTTCTTAGGGATTGAAAAGCGCAAGGCGGAGTTGCGGATCTCTCGATCAGTTGGGGGTAAGCGTCGAGCGGTGCTGGCTCGCTACACGCTGCCAATGTTGAGCCGCATGGAAAGTGTTGTCACGACTGGCACGATTATGTCTTACGCCGCGTGGTCGGCTGGCCCTGACTTAAATGGAGCCTCGACCCCCTGGATGATGTTGACGCTGCCGTTTGTGATTTATGGCATCTTCCGTTATCAGCTGTTGAGCGACCCGAAAGAGGCGGCTCGTCGGGCCGAAGGTAAATCTGGCAAGACGGAGCGTCCTGAAGAGGTGTTGCTGACTGATCGCCCCTTGTTATTGACGGTTTTGGCCTGGGTGATGACGGTTTTTTGCGTCTTGTTGCTGAAGCAGCAGGGGATTTTGCCCTAACAGTCTCAAGTCTAAAAGTGGGGTAAATGCTGAGGTTGATGGGTTTTGTCGGATATAGCTGTTAGGGGCGGGTTTTGATAGCATTCTGCTTTTGACGCAAAAACTTAGACTAAACCCACCCGTACCAAAAGTTTCGTTTGATTCAATTCTCGTTCCTCAAAAGTTCGGCTCACGAGTGATGCCCTGGCGGATTTAAAGGCTGAGAGTTTTTGCTGCCGGGATGCTTTGAAAGCAGTGTTCAAGCAAAATTTAGTTGACGGGCGATCGCCTGAATGAGAGGTTTCTTTGATTTCAAGAAGACAGTACTTACCTGACGTTACCGTGCTTCCTAAACGGGTGAATCGGCTCGCTGAGATTGATCTCAGTCTTCTCGTTAGCGCTGGCATTAAAGGTGTCATTCTTGATCTGGATAATACGCTGGTTTCAGAGGATGACTGTTACCTTTCCCCTGGCGGTGAGTTGTGGTTAGAGAAAGCCCGCAACCAGGGAATTGATTTTTTTGTTTTGTCAAATGGCAAGCGACGTTATCGGGTTGAGTTTTGGTCAGCTCGGTTGGGTGTTCCTGCTTTTAGTCCCGCAAAAAAGCCATTACCACGAGGATTTAAACGCGCTTTTTCGTACTTTGGTTTGTCGCCTGCACAGGTTGTTGTGATTGGTGATAGCTTTCACACCGATGGGATGGGCGCTTTGATCAACGGTTGTCGCTGGATTCAAGTTGCGTCTTTGCCGCATCCACCCCGCTGGTGGGAGCGAATCGCCGGACGCTGGGTGCAGTTTCCTTATCCAAAATATCTAGAGCTAATTGAGTGGAAGCCAGAGTACGACTAAGCAACGCCCGATCGCCCCTCGATAATTCAAGTGATTCTCAGGAATGGAAATTAAATAGGTTCGATACTTGGTAGAGGCGGGTTTTTCCGTTCAATCCATTACAGAGTGCAGGTAAGTCTGCCAAACCCGTCCGTACAGTTAGCGGATTTATTAAATTCGCGATTCTTAGTGGGCTGTGATTTGCCCTAGTCGAGGAATTGAGCGATCGCGCGTCAATCCAGACTCTTTTCCATTCACTCCGCGTATTTGTGCATGATGTTTCAGTTGTTATTTGCTGCGTTGATTCTCGCCACCGTTCTGCTCAACACAGTGGCGCAGACCTTGTTAAAACTGGGTTCTGGTCAGGGAATTTTGAGCCTTTACCTGTTGGGTGGGTTGGCGACCTATGGCCTCAGCACTGTTTTTTACATTTTGGTTCTGGGCAAGTTTAATCTCTCGGTTGCCTACCCTGTGGTGATTGGGTTGACCGTGATTGCCACGACCTTTTCAGGTGCGCTGTTACTCCGAGAAAAAGTAGAACCCAGCCAGTGGATTGGTGTTGGTTTGATGATTAGCGGTATTTTTGCGATCGCCTTTGCAAAGGGGCAGGGCTAAAGCTGCTTGCACGAAGGCGATCGCCCGGTGCGTCAATCTTAGGATTCACTCTGAGGTTTGGTCACGCCCATGCGAATCTCAGAGCAAAACGAGGCCATACTAAACCCGCCAAACCGCTTGAGAATGCTAGTGCGCAGGCGCAGGTTGGGGCTGGCGAACCAAAGTCGCTCTTCAGAATACATGGTTTCGTATTCGGTAATCAGCGTTAAAGCGCCATCGTCACCGACAACATAACGGCCAGCCACAGGAGCTTTTTCGGCATAGCCTTGCTCGCGCAACAGTTTGCCTTCATTGGGCTTTTCGGCATCGGCGATCGGCACTAACACGGTAGAACCCGCGTGCTTTTCTTCATCCCACTCCATCGTGCCTTCCCAGGTGACACGGGCACCGCAAAGCGCCAGAGCAGGATCCATTTCATATTGCTCACACAGCTTAATCACAGATGGATCGGTCTTGTCTAACATCTCAATCACGATGTCAGACTTGCCGCTTTCAGATTGCTTAAAGGCTAAATGGTGACTCGTGCGTTGTGAAAACCATTTTCCACTGCTTTGTTGAAAAAACTCCACAATATCCATTTGTGATAATTTGCCCTCAATCCGGTTGTTCTTATTCTTATTTATTCTAAATGCCTCACTGACCCAAAAACGGCATTGTGTAGCGCAAACTGCCCGTAACAATGCTTAAGACAATGACGGCAAGCAAAAACTTCCAGGCTAGATCCAGCAGTGATGCGCCCTGCCAACTATAAACAGTGACCTGCCCTGATGGCAAAAACGTTACCTGGAGCCGCGCGAGGGCTGGCAAGGCTGCGTTGGGTGGTGACGGGGTGAGCATCTCAGGTAGAGGTGTATGCTCTAGGTAGGCAGCCGAAACCGGACGTTCTGGCTCGTAAGCCGCGATCGCACCAGATGCGGTCACTCCTACAAGGTAAGGAACCGCCTGCTCACACATGACATCCCCTTTCCAGTTGCGGTGGATCTGGTTGAGTAACCGCCGAGTCATGCGCCGAATCTGGCGAGGCTCTGTAATAAAAGGGGCATTCCGTAAAGCCAGATCTCGAATTGCCGGACGATCGCTGGCTCGCTGATGCAAAACACAGAAGGCGATCGCTTGAGTCAACCCTAAAACGCCTGCTGCTAACACGCCAACTTGGAGAGTCACTCGCACGCCTGCCTGCGCCAGGAATTGGTGAATTCCGACGAGAGAAGAGGCAATGGCAATGGCGATCGCGGGCGTCAACAACCAACCCCAACTGGGTCGAGCATAATTGCGTATTAGCAGCCATTGCAACAATCCCAACCAGAGTGTGCAGACCATCGTAACCAAAATGGATAGCAGCAAAAATGCCCAGGGAGGTGTCGTTGCGAACCGCTGTACCCCAATGGTTTGCAGCCACCGTTGCCATGCTTGAATAGCTGTCATCGTAACCGCATAGCCAGCCACATTGGTCAAAATCCACAACCAGTCAGGCATGACCCGCCGCAAAACGAGCCACTGCAAAGCTCCCACCATCATGCCTGCGATAATTCCACCGACAAAAGCACCAAACAAACTGCTGCTTTGCAAAAAAGTTGGTATCTCAGATGCTTCAAGCGGACGCATCGCCGTGCCGACCAAAAACCAGCCAATACCTGTTGCCAGCATGTACAGCACAATGAAGCGAAACCGATGGAACGGCTCAACTAAATAGTAGGGGCGTGGCAATGTGGGGTCAAAGGGTAAACCCCGAAAAGAAGAAAGCAGCGATCGCATTGTTTTTGGGCAGCAGGCACCTAAGGCAAAACTCTACCTCAATCTTAGGGAACTGCGCATTTGTGCCAGGAGATCTTAAGCATCCAGACATCAACCGTTTACATTGGGTAATGAATGAGAGGTCAAGCCGATTTGAGGAAACCCCTACCCCCCTATGAAATTGAACCTACGGCTTCTCTGGTAGGTTGCTTGATGTTCTGTTGACTGGGTCGCGAATGGTAACGAAGAAGGAATTGCGTAAAACATTGCTGCTCCAGCGATCGCAACTCACTCGTGAGGAGTGGCAAGTCAAGAGCGATCGCCTGTGTCATCATCTGTGTGAGTTCCCTTTGTTTCAGCAGGCGCAGACCGTTTTAACCTATTGCAGTGTGCGGCAAGAACCCGATTTAAGCCCGTTGCTGACTCAACCCAAAACCTGGGGGCTATCACGGTGTTTAGAAAAAACGTTGGTCTGGCATCACTGGGCACCTGACACCAGCCCACCCTTACAACCGGGGCAATTTGGCATTTTGGAGCCACCGCCAGAGTGTCCTATTTTGCAGCCGCAGCAAGTCGATCTGCTGCTAATTCCGGCGGTTGGGTGCGATCGCCGGGGCTATCGTTTGGGCTATGGTGGCGGATTTTATGACCGTCTGTTAAGTCAACCAGAGTGGGCAAAGATCCCAGCGATCGCGATTTTGTTTGACTTTGCTGTGGTGTCAGTGCTACCAAACGATCTCTGGGATCAGCCGTTGTCACACGTTTGTACTGAGTCAGGTTTGATTGCAACTCAGCCTGAAACGATATAAGCCAAAGCTTTTACTGTTCTTGCATGAGGCGCAAGTAATTTTGCTGGAGTTGGAAGTGGTTGGCTGCCAGCTTGTCGGTCATGTGTTTTTCGATGTCGCTCAGCTGTTGCCAAAAAGCTGCAGAACGACGAGCTGATAACACTTCATTCCAAAGAAGAGTGAGTAACTCAGCCGTTTCGGGAGTTTGGGGAACTTGAGCCAGAATCGAGGTAAATTGCTCGGTTGCCTCGGCCTGCTGCCTGATCTCTTGAGCCAGGTTCAAGGCATTACCCAACGCTTCAACCGGATTTTGAGTGGAAGAGTACGTCATAATAAACATCGATGAGAGAGCGACTTGACAGATTGCTGTTAACAATCTGTTACATTCTTTAATTATAGTTCAATAATTTTGATTAGGGCGGATGAGCGATCTCACAGGTATGGCAAAACAGCGCATTCTTTCAGGAGTTCAGCCAACGGGTAGTTTGCATGTGGGTAACTACTTTGGGGCAATTCGTAACTGGGTTCAAGGGCAGTACGAATACGACAACCTTTTTTGTGTGGTTGACCTGCACGCGATTACAGTGCCTCATAACCCGGCAACTCTGGCTCAAGACACGTACACGATCGCGGCGCTTTACCTGGCCTGTGGCATTGATCTCTCCTGTTCAACGATTTTTGTGCAGTCCCATGTGTCGGCTCACAGTGAGCTAACCTGGTTATTAAATTGCCTCATCCCCATGAACTGGCTGACAGACATGATCCAGTTCAAAGAGAAAGCGGTCAAACAGGGCGAAAACGTGGGTGTGGGGCTGCTTGACTATCCAGTGCTGATGTCGTCAGATATCCTGCTTTACGATGCCGATAAGGTGCCTGTTGGCGAAGACCAAAAACAGCACTTAGAGCTGACTCGCGACATTGTGGATCGGGTCAATCACCAGTTTGGAACCCCAAAAGAGCTAGTCTTAAAGCGTCCAGAGCCGCTAATTCGGGCGGAGGGTGCGCGGGTTATGAGCTTGACCGATGGCAGCAAGAAAATGTCGAAGTCAGACCCGTCTGACCTCAGCCGGATTAATGTACTTGATTCGCCTGAAATGATTCAGCAAAAAGTCAAGAAGTGTAAGACCGACCCGATTAAGGGACTGGAGTTTGGTAATCCAGAGCGGCCTGAATGTACCAACCTTCTAACGCTTTACATGCTGTTCTCCGGTAAGTCCAAAGACGACGTGATCGAAGAGTGTCAAGACATGGGGTGGGGTCAGTTTAAGCCCCTGTTGACGGAAGCCGCGATCGCTCATTTGCAGCCGATTCAACAACGCTACAAAGAAATTGTGGATGACCGGGCTTATTTGGATTCGGTCTTGCGCGAGGGTGGCCAAAAAGCGAATGAAATTGCGAACCGCACCCTAAACCGGGTGAGAAAGGCGCTGGGCTTTCTCTTGCCACTGTAAGACCTAAACTTTGCGATCGAGCGAGCAAATGCCTGCATCACACTTCACTGAAACTTTGAATTCGGTGAAATGTGACAACTGCCATGCGAAGCTAGATAAGTGCTAATTAAGTCTTAAACTTTTGATATTTATTTCCTTTAAAGATGGTTTTTGCTCCCAACCGATTTCAAACAGCGATTCAGTCCGGCGAGTTTCTCATTACGGCTGAGGTGGCACCACCCAAAGGGGGCGACCCAACCCATATGATTCGCATGGCAGAAACTTTGAAAGGACGTGTACATGCTGTCAACATCACGGATGGAAGCCGAGCCGTTTTGCGGATGTCGTCTCTAGCGGCGTCAGTGATTTTGCTGCAACAGGGGATTGAGCCGATCTGTCAGGTGGCCTGCCGCGATCGCAATGTGGTAGGACTACAAGCCGATTTAATGGGGGCGCAGGCGTTAGGTATTCGCAACGTTTTAGCGCTGACGGGTGACCCACTCAAGGCAGGCGATCATCCCAATGCCCGTTCAGTATTTGATGTTGAATCAGTGCGTCTGTTGCAACTGATTGGTAAACTCAATGCGGGCTTTGACTTTAACGATAAGCCCTTAACAGATGGTGCAACGGAGTTATTTGTTGGTGCGGCGATTGACCCCCAATGTCCCAGTTGGTCTGGGTTACAACGGCGATTTGAGCGCAAGCTAACCGCTGGGGCACAATTTTTTCAAAGCCAGTTAATTTCTGACTTTGACAAGCTCGAAAAATTTATGACCCAAATCGCTACCGGATGCGATAAGCCCATTCTGGCAGGTATTTTCCTCCTAAAGTCGGCCAAAAATGCGCTGTTCATTCGCCGCAATGTGCCGGGAGTCCATATTCCCGATGCCATTATTGAGCGGTTAGAACGGGCGTCTGACCCACTCCAAGAGGGCATGGTGATCGCGGCTGAGCAAGTACGACTGGCGCGTGACCTCTGCCAGGGCGTTCACATGATGGCAGTGAAACGCGAGGATCTGATTCCCAAAATTCTTGATCTGGCGGGTCTGCCACCGATTTAACCGGGGTCAATCCAGCAGGATACAGCCGTTAAACACGGATTAAAGAGTAACGCGGCTCAAACTCGGCTCACTTTGGCGCGGTAGAGCAACTTTTCACCCTGGCGATATCCGGTATAGCGGACTCGCACGCGATCGCCGGGGTCGGCGCTGCCCTCCATCAATTGATGCAGATGCGGGTCAAAAGCTAACTCGGTTCCGACGGGGGCGATCGCCTCAATTCCCCAACTTTCGAGTAAGCGGTCGATCGGGCGTAACAGGGGCAGCAGTTTCACTGCTGGGGCCTGGGGATTTTGTTGAGCCGCATGAGCCGCAGTTGGGAGCTGGAGCAGCAAGGATTCTAGAATTTGCAGGCTTTCTTGCTGAAACTCCTGGCGCAGGTTTTCGCGTTGTTCGACTAATTGTTGTTCGAGGCGTTGATATTCCTCCAGGCTAGGCGCTGTAGAGGGGAGTGGCTCCGCGGCTTGGGCTGGTAAATTGAGCAGCTCGTTAATCGGGACTTGCAGCGCCTGACTCAGAGCCAGTAGTGTCTCGACGCGCAGACGGGCAATTTGTCCCTTACGTAAATGGGCGATCGCGGTTTTCGAGACGTTGGCTTTCTGGCGCAGGGCTTTAAAGCTAGAAAACCCCGCTCGCTGCATCATTTGACGCAACGGTGGGGTGTCTTTCGTTTGGGGAGATAAACTCATTGCTGGCTCTAGAAGCGAGTCAACAGCCAGCGGTGAGGCTGACTGCAGTATTTATTTGAGCCTACCAGCAAATTATGCTTCTAACAGACTGCGCAGCATCCACGCGGTTTTTTCGTGGAGTTGCATCCGTTGCGTCAACAGGTCGGCGGTCGGTTCATCGTTGGCCCGTTCTGCGGCAGGAAACACTTCACGAGCGGTGCGCGCCACAGTTTCTTGCCCTTCAACGAGTTGCTTGATCATGTCTTGAGCGGCAGGCACGCCTTCTGCTTCGGGAATGGAGGTGAGCTTGGCATATTCAGAGTAAGTGCCAGGAGCCGGAAAGCCCAATGCTCGAATGCGCTCAGCAATTTCGTCAACAGCGGTTGACAGCTCGGTGTACTGTTGCTCAAACATCAGGTGCAACGTTTGGAACATTGGGCCTGTCACGTTCCAATGGAAGTTGTGAGTTTTGAGATACAGCGTGTAAGTATCGGCCAGTAAACGAGATAAGCCCGCCGCGATTTCTTTACGGTCGGTTTCGTTAATCCCGATGTTGATCGGCATGGGAGCTTGAGTTGCCATGTCAAAAGACCTCCAGAGTAGTTAATACAGAATGCTTAAACGAACAGGCGAATTCGTTTGAGCGAGCCGAAAGAGAACAGGATTAAAAGAGAAGATTCAAAAATCTCTTGGTTGTTCAAAGTTGCTTTAGACATTTGATGGGACAGCCGTGGAACGAGCTTTTGGCTTCGATGGCTCTGAGTAGACCCTTGAGCTACGACATCTCGTTTCTAAAGTGCGTTGTGGCTTTTGAACCTCTAGCAGCCTAACGTGCTGAGTCCGTTATGCCAAGTGTTTTGCTAACACTGTGCGGGGTGCCCGTCGAATTCGACAAAGAATTGTTTCGTGCCCAAGGCGAGTGCAGGCTTCAAACCGATGACAGCCTGAAAAGCCGTAATATTCGCCATCGACTTCTAAAATATCGATTGGTTCTTGCAGCCCAATTACCTGAATCGACTCCATCAAAGCGGCGACTTTAGCTGCGTCGTTTTGTCGATAGAGGGGGCGACGAATACGTTTGATAGGAATTGCCTCGACCCTGACCATTGAATCTACTTCCTGCTCACTTTCTTTCTAAATCATAGTCGTTATGACTTCGTTTTGACAACTCCGTTTGTAGAATTTTCTGTACTGATATTTTCTGGCAAACTGCGTAAAGGGAACTATCTTAGGGTTAGTCTGTCTCTAGGCAATAAGATAACTCCTCTAAAAAGCATATTTGGCGGGCGATCGCATGATAAGCAAGGCTATGAAAAAAACGGCGACTCTGGCGCTGGGTGGGGTGCTGACTTGTGGCGTTGGGCTGGGTTTGTTCGTCAAACCTCAGCAAGCGGTGAGTCAAAGTCAGAACAATCCTGAGTTGCAGATCGGGATTGTGCAGCGATTTGGCACACAACCAGACGACACGATTACCCTGCAAGCGCAGCCGGGCGATCGCCTTTCTGTCAAAGTGTTAATGGGTGATGGTCAGACGCAAACGTTGACGACTGACAACCTCAAATTAGAAATCAACATGCAGAAGCTGCCAGAGCCGAAGCTGCGTGAAAAGGTGGTTTTAAGTACCCACCGCAGCTTTGAAAGCGCTGAAGATAGTGCTAATTACTGGCGATCGCGGGGTATTCCTGTAGAAGTGGCGCAACCAGAGTTTTGGCAAGTGTGGGCCAAGCGCGATGTTTATAAGGATCGGGTGGTGCGTAAACTGCTGCTGCAAACGGCTCAACAGCAGGGGTCGCAGACGGCCTTTCTCGATTCTGAGACGGTGACTGAGCAACCACGCCCCTCCTTTACGCTCAACGGGTTTCGCTACACCCGCGATCGGGTTGAGATTTCATCAGAGCAAGGGGTGATTCAGGTCAACGCCAATGTTAGGGGTGACACGACGCGTCGCCTCTACGCCGGCAGTCTGCGCTTACAGCCCAACGCCTATGGCACATTTACGTTAGTGAATCAGGTGCCGACCGAGACTTATTTGCGTGGGGTGGTGCCCTACGAGATTGGGACGAGAGCCGCAGCTCCAGCCCTGGAAGTGCAGGCGATTTTAGCGCGTACCTATGCTTTGCGTAACCTACGCCGATTTGCGATTGACAACTATCAACTGTGTGCCACAACTCAGTGCCAGGTTTATTACGGTCTAAATGGGGCAGCAAGCTCGACTGATCGCGCGATCGCAAAAACTAGGAGTCTTGTATTGACGTATAAAGACGAACTGGTAGATGCGGTCTACTCATCCAGCACGGGTGGCATTACGGCTCCTTTTAATGACGTTTGGCATGGCCCCAATCGGCCTTATTTGCGAGCAGTGGTGGATTCTGTGCGAAACACCTGGGATCTGTCGCGCAATAGTCTGGCCGACGAAGCGAATTTTCGTCGGTTTATTCAGCAGCGGCAGGGCTTTAACGAGGATCGGCAAAGCAACTATTTCCGTTGGCGACAAGAGTCATCTCTGTCAGACCTGAATCGGGAGTTGCGCCAATACTTAAGTGCCAAAAAGCATCCGTTGGCGGATTTTCAGACGATTCAGCGGCTGGATGTAACAAAGCGATCGCCCGCCGGACGTGTGCTGCAACTGACGGTGAAGACTGACAAAGGGCAGGTCAATATTGAAAAAGACGAGATTCGGATTGCCTTTGACGCGCCCAACAGCACCCTGTTTTACGTGGAACCCGTGTTTCAGAGCGATCGCAAGTCGTTGAAGGGGGTTGCTTTTGTCGGGGGAGGCTTAGGGCATGGGGTTGGCTTGAGCCAAACAGGCACCTATCACCTCAGCAATATTGGTTGGAGTAGCGATCGCATTCTTCAGTTCTATTACCCTGGCACCCAACTTCAACCACTTGATGGCTCGATCACGTTGTGGCGTGAACCAACGGCTCAATAGCCTTTAAAAAACAAGAAGGTGCCAATTGGCACCTTCTAAAAATACTTTAGCGTTGCTAACCGGCTAGAAGTTTGCTGGTTTTAGCAACGCTAAACTTTGCAGACCTGACAAGAAGCCGAACCGATAGAGGTGAAGAAGAAGGACACACTTCTTACCTCTCTGGCTCGATTAGTACAGGTTCTCTTCTTGGTGGGTCAGGATGGTGCAGTCGGAAGTGGGGTATGCGACGCAGGTCAGCACATAGCCAGCTTCGATCTGGTCATCATCCAAGAAAGACTGGTCAGACTGATCGATAGTACCAGTTTGAATTTTGCCAGCACATGTTGAGCAAGCACCAGCGCGGCAGGAGTAAGGCAGGTCAATACCTTGCTCTTCTGCTGCATCAAGAATGTAGGTATCATCGGGTACTTCAATCGTGGTGTTAAGCCCTTCTGCCTCGTTGATCAACGTGACCTTATAAGTTGCCATGCCGTGGTCCTCTCAATAGAAATCAGCAAATTTAGCTTAGATAAACAGGCTTATAGCCAATTTTTCAGATAAGCAAATCACAGTTGTGATCTGTTCCAAACTGAATACTACGGGAAAAACTGGTGATTAGGTTGCTTCAGATGGAGGTTGATGAATGGGATTCGTAATATGACAGCTTAATTTAATCTGCTTATCTTATAGGACGAGCAAAAATCACTCTATAAGAGGTTCTTGCATGGTGCTTGAAAAGCCTGAAAAACATTGGCTCTAGCGACTATCAGGCAAACTAAAATCAAGCTAAATCATCCCCCTTAAACTTGATTAAGATTTCCTATAGGTTTCATTGGGTCAGGGGATGCACTAAACAGGTTAAGGATCAAGAGTCATTCGGGTTGTTTGATACAGGAGTGGTCTTTGTATATGGAAAATTTGCCTGCGCCAGAACAGGCTCGCCTTCGAGTCGGGTTAGTGGGTACTGGGTATGCGGCTAAACTGCGAGCCGACGCGTTGGTGGCAGATCCCCGATCGCACCTTGTCGCGATCGCTGGAAGTAGCCTGGAGCGCACCCAGGAGTTTTGTGAACCCTATGCTGCTAAAGCCCTGGATCGGTGGGAGACGCTCGTTAACGATCCGGGGATTGATCTGGTGGTGATCTCTACGGTGAACTCAGTTCACGCCGCGATCGCCCAGGCTGCCCTCTCAGCGGGTAAGCACGTCGTTGTGGAGTATCCCTTGGCGCTGGATGTCGCGGCAGCTGAAGCTCTGGTTCAATTGGCAGCACAGCAGCAGAAACTATTGCATGTTGAGCATATTGAGCTGTTGGGGGGTGTGCATCAGGCGTTGAAGGCAAATCTGGAGGCGATCGGTCAACCGTTTTATGCTCGCTACGTCACAGCGAGTCCGCAGCTACCTGCCCCGCAAAAGTGGACCTATCGCCACGACACGTTTGGGTTTCCGTTGATGGGGGCACTCTCGCGGCTGCACCGCTTAACAGATGCCTTTGGGACAGTGACACAGGTGAGTTGTCAGAGCCACTTTGTGGATGGGACTGAACCCTATTACACCGCGTGTCTGTGCAGTGCCCAACTCTACTTTGCGAACGGTGCAATTGCCGATGTCGTCTACTCAAAAGGAGAAACGATTTGGCAAGCGGAGCGCAACCTTGAAGTGCAGGGCGATCGCGGTGGTCTCTTTTTTGTGGGCGATGCGGGTCGGTTGGTGACGGCATCGGGCACCCAAGAGCTTGATGTGGGGGGACGCCGGGGGCTGTTTGTAAAAGACACCACGATGGTGCTCGACCATTTGCTGTCAGGCACACCGCTCTATGTCACACCCGCTGAGAGCCTGTACACCTTAAAAGTGGCTGCTGCTGCCGCAAAATCTGCTGCGACGGGTGAGACCGTGAGGTTGTAGCTCTCTATCAGGATTCCTTAGCGTGAGCAACGCGATCGCCCCAACTCCGGGCTAAGATTTAAATTCCTTCGATTGCACCCATTCAAATATTTTCAGAGTCATAGCCATGAAGCACACCTTATCTGTTTTGGTTGAAGACGAGGCAGGGGTTTTGACCCGCATCGCCGGATTGTTCGCCCGCCGGGGTTTTAACATCGAAAGCTTGGCTGTTGGTCCGGCTGAGCAGATGGGTGTCTCACGCATTACGATGGTCGTTCCTGGCGATGATCTGAGCATTGAGCAATTGACGAAGCAACTCTATAAGCTGATCAACGTCCTCAAGGTGCAAGATATCACCACGGTGCCCTGCGTCGAGCGGGAGCTGATGTTGATGAAGGTGAATGCCACCAGCTCAAACCGCTCTGAGATTATTGAGTTGGCTCAAATCTTTCGGGCGCGTGTGGTGGATGTGGCAGAAGACTCGCTCACGATTGAGGTGGTAGGTGACCCCGGCAAGATGGTGGCGATCGTGCAAGTGCTGGGTAAGTTTGGCATTCGAGAGATTGCTCGCACGGGCAAGATTGCGTTAACCCGCGAATCGGGGGTCAATACCGAATATCTCAAAAGTCTAGAAGCTAATCTGGGCAGTCGTTAGGAGGTCTTGAAATGCGCAGGGCGATCGCTTTTTTAGAAAAATCTCAAGAATTTGTATCCTCTGCGCCTTTTGTTGTGTTATTGTAATTATCCGTGGATGAAACGGGTCGGTGCCCGAGTGGTTAATGGGGGCGGACTGTAAATCCGCTGGCTACGCCTACGCTGGTTCAAATCCAGCCCGGCCCATCCACGCCAGTTGCCCGTGTGGCTCAGTGGTAGAGCACACCCTTGGTAAGGGTGAGGTCACGAGTTCAATCCTCGTCACGGGCTCTCTCAAAGAGCCTCTTAAATCAAAAAATCGCTTGCGAGTAAACCTTACCTCTTGCAAGCGATTTTTGTTATTCGGCTTGTAGTAATTCAAAACTAGTAAGTCTCTACTGCACGATAGACTGGTTCAAACCTGAAGGATACCTGAGAAGGACTGAGGACTATGTTATGAGTCTGTTGTTCACTCTATCTCCAAGTGTTGAAAGCAGTTAGAAGCCATATCAAACGATGCTTTTATAACTGAAAGTCGATAAATAGTATTTTTGAACTAACAACTGATCCATCAAGTTTGCACTTCTAAGAACTTTCAAGATCTTCTAAAAAGCCTTATTTAATAGATCTTTTTGATGAAGTTCCCTGTTGAAGAAATTTTCACAGGTAATGATGGATGTGGCTGTGAGAAGTTCCTTGTGTGATGGGTAATCCAAATCTCGTTTGATTTTCACGATAAGTGGGAATTCTACAATCAGCACTGAGCAAGAACACTCCTAAAATTTGCTCATAAAGTGCTTAAAGAAATATCTACCATAGGGGTTGATTATGCCTCCAGCGTCCCTAAACAAAGTTGTGCAGGACGAGATCTCTCGACTTGTAGAACTACGTGGTTTTAGTGTATCTGAACTTGAAGAGTTTGCCCAGTTTGTAATTGCAAATTACAAGAAGAAAGATCCAAAACCGAAGAAAGAGACTAAGCCTAAAGTAGCCAAGGTTAAAAAGTTATCGTTACCTCAAATAAAAGAGGCTGTTTATAGTCATTTTAAAGTGGTTGATACAAAAGAGTTGAAGCAATCAGATGCTTTCCAAATGGCTACTTCTGGGATAGAAAACCTTGATCTAAGTAAGAAGCCTGGTTGGGAAGCAGTTTATCGAAAAGTGATTGGTATTCTCCCTGGTGAAGAAGGGGAGGAAGGTTACGGTTGCATTAATGGAATCAATATCTTTAACTACGATCTGCCTTGGAAGATATTTGGTTTAGATCCTAAAGAAGCAACTGATGAAGATGTGAAATCTGCTTACCGAGAATTGAGCAAAACTTATCATCCAGATAATCCTACAACTGGAGATGCGAGAATCTTTGACCGCTTGAATACGTTCTACAAAAGTCTCACCTACAAGTTCTAAATATGGCAAAGATTTATATTCCTAGTAGAGAGTTGATCAAAACTCTCAACATTAGTGGCGAGGAATTAATACAGGTCGAGAAGTTTTTTGACTCTATCCCAGATGATGAATGGGAATTGGCAGAAGGAAAAGATTATCGGGTTGTTAGTGGTAGCGGTCTAAGAGAATATACAGAATCTGGAGCGTATACGATTGCTCGATATTTAGAAACCACTAAATATAAGGGGTTTTGGAACAGAATCAAGGAGTTTATTTTTCATACTAATGAGAAAATCCGTAAGAGCTTTGTTAGAAGAAAGATTCTTGAAAACTGCTCATCCTTAATTAAGAGAAATGATCAATTTTGGATTTCAAGATCAGACGCTGTTGCTATCTTTGGGACTCGTTCTGACTACCTGTCAAAAATGGCTGAACATACACAAAAAGCAGATTACCCTTTGATAAAAGGGCAAGATTTTGAGGATTTCCCAGATCAAGGACTGTACTTTTCACTTGCTGGTATTATCAAGCTCTCCAAAGCTTTTGAAGAGCGGTTAACGAAGAAAAACCGGAAAGCAGAGTGTAAGGATGTAGGCGAGGTAATAAAACCGCAAATTGATGATATTGTTTCACAGCTTAAACAGCGAGAAAAACAGATTGAATCTGCTAAGAAGAGTACAAAAAGAAGAGATAAAAGTATTTGCCAAGTTACAAAGCGTGAAGGTAACTATGTTGAGCCAGCTAGGATGGCAGCCCATCATTTGTACTCATGTAATAAGTACCCTATCCTTGCAGACTCAATCGATAACTTAATTACTATTTCTTGTGAGGTTCATGATCAATTCCACTCGGAGTATATGGGTGGCACTAACAAGGAATGTACAATCGACAACTTTATCAGCTTTGTTCAACAGTATTACCCAGATAATACTGAAGTTGTCATTTGGCTTGAAAATCAAAAGCGTAAATTAGGAGAGCAAAAACCAATAGGTAAAGCAAACCCGCCCCACGTTCTCTATCTTCCCTACAGTGCAGTGAGTTGATTCTAAAGCGTGCAGGTAGAAAATCGCAGAAGATGCAAAACTTATGCACGAGATGAGCTTTATCCCATCATGACATGGGAATTCTATCAATTAGACGCATTGGTAGAATATTTTGAAATACAATCCGGAGAAACACCATAGACGATCGCTTCGGTTGAAAGGATATGATTATTCATCTCCTGGTGCGTATTTCATTACCCTCTGCACTCATCAACGGCAATGTCTGTTTGGGGCGATCGAGGATGGTGTGATGCAGACCAATGAATTTGGGAATGTGGTTGCAGATACCCACGTTTGGTTGGAAACCCAATATCCCCATGTTTATTGGGATGCATGGGTGATTATGCCAAATCATGTTCATGGCATTTTGGTGTTGACCGATATCCCCGGTAGGGGCGTTGTCTCCGATGGAGACGCTACGCGAACGCGAACCGCCCCTACGTCACGCAATGACCTGGCACCACAAAACATCCCCCCGTCGCGAACCGCCCCTACGTCACACAACGACCCTCCCGAAAATGGAACAAGCCCTAAATCTTTAGGGTGCTTAATGGGTGCATTTAAGACGATCTCTACCAAACAGATCAATTTGCTTCGTGATACTCCTGCTTCCTCTGTTTGGCAGCGCAACTACTACGAACACATCATTCGCAGTGAAGCATCATTGCAACGGATTCGCCACTATATTGATTGCAACCCGCTGGCATGGCAGCAAGACCAGTTGCATCCTGATAATCCCTCAAAATGGTAATCTAGGCTGGCTTCATCGTTTATTGGGATGCATGGGTGATTATGCCGAATCATGTTCATGGCATTTTGGTGTTGACCGATATCCCCGGTAGGGGCGGTTCGCGAACCGCCCCTACGTCACACAACAACCCTCCCGCAAACGGAACAAACCGAAAATCTTTAGGACGTTTAATTTGGTTCATTCAAAAGGTTTCCAGCAAACAGATCAATTTAATTCGGGATACATCTGCTGCGCCCGTCTGTCAGCGCAACTACTACGAACACATCATTCGCAGTGAAGCATCATTGCAACGGATTCGCCACTATATTGATTGCAACCCGCTGGCATGGCAGCAAGACCAGTTGTATCCTGATAATCCGTCAAAATGGGGAATCTAGGCTCGGTTCATCATTCTACTTCTTAGCAGAATGGTTTCTGCAAAGACCTTTGCGATCGCTCGATGCTATTGAGCTTAGAGATGAGTACGACTGCTGTTGTTATTTAGAGCTTAAGTTTTTCGATCTTACTTGCGGCTTCCAGTAAGCTGAAACTGCCCTGCCACTTCAGGCATTGGTAGTTCTAAAAGGAAAAAGCGAATGCAGTGGTTAAATGAGCCGCCTCAATGGTCAGACTCGGGCAACCAGATGGTTGTGCAAACTGCACCAAAAACAGACTTTTGGCGCGTTACACACTACGGGTTTATTCGAGATAGCGGACACTTTTATTTTGACGCGATCGCCACTGATTTTGTGGCTGAGGTGACGATTCGAGGCTGCTACAAAGACCTCTACGACCAGGCTGGCATCATGGTTCGCGCAAATGAGAAGCAGTGGTTAAAGACAGGGATCGAATACGTGGATGGCGTGCAAAATCTGAGTGCAGTTGTCACCCACGATTACTCTGATTGGTCAATGACGCCGCTGCCAAATGCGCCTGAAGCTTTACGTCTGCGGGTTGAGCGTCGCCATGAGGCAATTCAAATTTTTTACCAAAATCAAGCAACCGATTTTGTGCTGTTTCGGATGACCTATATGCCAACTGGCGTTCCTCTGGAAGTTGGGTTAATGTGTGCATCACCTGACGGAGACGGTTATGAAGTGACGTTTGAAGACTTCAAGTTGGAAGCGTTGTAGATTCTACGATCGCGGTTGGTTGCTAGGGCGTGAGAACGGTGCCTCTTTCGAGGGGTTTGCCCCCAACCTGAATGGAGCAGATTGTAGAGTCGTTGCGATTGGAGCTGATATAAATTGATTGCTCACCTCGAAGATTGGAATAGGTGACAATCTCTGGGTTGGTTTCGCGTTTTGCGGCTGAGTTGAACCAGATCGCGTTCGTTTTGCGATCAAAGAGACGCATTTTTAACGCGCCGTTAGTTTGGTAAATCCGTGCTGTGATGCGGGTTGCACCTTCGCACAGCAAAACCGTTTCTTCGGCAGCATTCGATGGGGTCGCGATCGCGAGTAGTGGCACAACGGCTACCAAAGGCGCACCAAAGGCTGTGACAAATCGACGGAATTTCATGCAACCTCCATTCAAAGCGGACTTCTACTTAAAGTACGCAAGGAATGTAGCATCTAAATATTCCTTCGTCAACAAATAGCTTATGAAAAATAACCTGCGAGCGTCGCAGAGATAATTGCTGATAAATGAGTTTAATCAGATTTGCAAACAATCGCGCGATCGCTCCGCCTAGCAAGACTAAAGAAAGATAATAACCTTGAAATAAGGTTGACGGAAATAATGTCGTTCTTGTTGACGTGATCTGACAACAAATCAATTAGCTCGTGTAGTAAAGCGTCACATTGTTCAACGCTGATTCTTGGATCATCATAAAATCTATCTCTTAAAGCTGTTAGCTCTGGATATTTCTTCGGAGCATTTGCAGCGATCGCCAGTAGATACTCTTCGTGTGGATGGATTGCATCATGAAGATTACCAGAGTACATATCAAATGACATGTTCAACCTTCTAAGCAGTATCTAAAAATTACAACTATTTTACGTCTATAGATGGTAGTGAAGCTGTGAAATCACTTGCCTCAAACATAAATGCTGAACAGCAGAGGTGATAAAACTTGATAGGGTTGGCATACAACAGAATCGGCAGGCTGTTTGAATTTCAACGAAATAAAAGGATGTATATCACCTTTTGACTTGCTCACTACGAGCAGTCCCAATTGTATAGCACCTCGGAGAAGTCGCGGTTTTTTAGTGCAGAAGCCTTAATCCAAAAGTTGCCTACACCCATATCACTCCACTCGATCGAGACTTTTTCCAGTTCACCGGGATCAGAATCAATTTGTAGCAGTAAGACATACGGTTCCTCGTTCTCTGGTAAATCCTCCCTAAAATCTGCTTGAGCAAAGTTAGGATAACCACCGATTCGATGTCCACTGACAAACTTCTCCTGATATTCTTTCCAAAGTGCGTGGTCATTTGCTTGAAGCACATCCCATATTTCACTACCAATCAATTCCTCAAATTGATAATCACAGTCAGAAATTGGCGCAGTCTTTAGATTAAAACTGAGAGCGAAACAATCATCTCGATGGGGAACATAGGAAGGAAAAACATAGAAGGGAATTTCTTTGTAGTCCCATAATGTCGGCAAAAAATCGAAATCTGTAATCAGATTTTTCTCATTTAGATCCGGTTCTGGAAAGTAGAGCACACGAAAGTTCGATTGCCTGGTGGGATTCTCAAAAGCCAGACCATACATTCCATCCTTAGCAATGTAGAACTGAAGAATCCCTGTTGTCGGAAACCCTGCTAAATGAGGGGCTTCGTCAAAGTTAATTTGTGCAAGCAGGTGGAGGTAATCGCCTTCTGGAGTTGTAGGATATTCGAAGTCTTTGGGTAGATACGGAAACCCGGCAAACTTGCTTTGCCAGAGCGTGGTCTTTCTAGTGAATCGCGTTTGAATATCGATATATGTTTTAACCGTTGGTTCAAGCTTGCTTCTAAATCTCTCTAAGCCGCTTGGGAGATCAAGATTCGACATATGTTTGGTACTCGGAGTCATTCAACATACATCACAATGATAGAAAACTGAAGTGAAGCAGTCCAACACACAATAGGAGAGTAGAAGGCTTTTGTGGGTCTACATCACGGACTACAAAAGTAGACTTTGGCTTAAAGACAGACTGAACGAGCTTCGTCAACTTTGAGAGTTGTTCCAGTGATCCAGCGGGCGTCGTCAGAGAGCAAAAAGGCAACTGTCTTAGCGAACTCTTGATAGGGAACTGGTTGTTGCCACATCAAATCCGTGGGGACATTCCAGCCAGCCAGTTCTTCCATGCTGTCGGCAACAAAGAAAGGTGCGATCGCGTTCATGCGAATGTGATCAGCCCGATAGCGTTTCGCATAGAGCTTGGTGAAGCCTTCCATTGCGGCTCGTAACGTGCCACTGAAAGGGGTTGCTAAATCTGGTTCGCAGCTATCACACGCAGAAATGTTGACGATCGCGCCTCCGCCCTGCTTCTGCATCGTGGGTGTGACCAAACGAGTCATCCTCACAACACTCAGAAATAACATCTCAAAGTTTTCTTGCCATTCATCATCGGTGATGTCTAACAAATCAGGTCGGGATGGATCACCGAAACTATGTACAACGGCATCAATGCGTTGATAGTGATTGAGCGTTGTTTGCACTAACCGTTCCAGATCTTCAGAACTGTTGAGTGAGCCTTGAATGGCAATCCCCCCTAGTTCCTGAGCTAGATCAATCACACCGGGCGATCGCGCAAATAGTGAAACAGTATATCCACGGGCGACAAGTTCGCGGGCGCAACCAGCCCCGATTCCCCGACTGGCAGCCGTAATAATGGCAACTTTATTAGAATGCATAGTCTACTTCAACGTGTAATCTACCTGGTATTCCACAAATTCCAACTCGGTGCCGTCCGGATCAGTAACGTAGATCCTGTTCTTTGTTTCAGGTGAGTGATAGACCTCGTAGGGAATGTTGTTTTGCTCTAAGACAGCCTTCATTGCTTCCCCGTCCTTAATCACAAAGCCAATGTGGTCAACATGCCCCGTTGAATCAGAATGCTCTGACTGCGGTGGTTGATTGAGCGCCAGATAAAACTGGTGGTTGCCCAAATGCATCCAGCGCCATCCGCTATCTTCCCCTTCCGCCCGCACATACCAATCTGGAAAAAGCGTTTGGTAGAACTGCCTTGTTGCTGCGATGTCTTTGCACAGCTGGTTGACATGCTCAAATCGTTGAAAGTTCATAATGAGTCTCTCAGTTTCTAAAGACTTTTCTTTAATAAGTACGATAGGCGATCGCCTTGACTTTGTAAAGTAAATTCTTTAGTTTCTTGATATGGCAAACAAATCCCAAACCCAATCGTCTACCGTTCGTACCCGACGCCAAATTGTGCAGTTGCTAAAGCAAGCAGGCTCGCTCGATGCCGAGTCGTTAGCGACGCAGCTGGAGATCACGGCTATGGCGGTAAGGCAGCATCTCTATGCCCTGCAAGCCGAGCAACTCGTGACCTATCAAGAGGAGCCGCGACCGATGGGGCGTCCGGCTAAACTGTGGCAACTCACAGCCGCCGCCGATCGCCTGTTTCCGGATGGGTATGCTGAGTTAACACTGAATTTGCTGAATGCAGCTAGAGCGGCTTTTGGCGATGAGGGGGTCGAGCGGTTGCTCAAAATTCGCACACAAGAGCAGGTGGCAGTTTATACCGCGCAGATGAAACGGGTGCGATCGCTCAAGCAGCGTTTGAAGATGTTGGCCGACCTGCGGACTCAGGAAGGTTACATGGCAGAAGTTTCCCCTCAAGCGGATGGCACCTTTTTGCTGGTTGAAAATCACTGTCCGATCTGTGCCGCAGCAACCGCCTGCACCGGACTGTGCGCTCAAGAGTTAGAGGCGTTTCAGGCGGTTTTAGGCGAGGATGTGACGATTCAACGGGTGGAGCATATTGTGGCTGGGGCAAGGCGCTGTGCCTACCAAATCAGGGGATAGGCGAATGTGTGCGAAGCGGTTCCTTTGATAGAAATAAAGGTGGCACAGGGGGACACGTTGATTTAATCGTCTTGCTGTAGAATAATCGCTGGCAAAAAAACAGATCAGTTTTATAACTGACCATCCGGGAGTGTGCGATCGCGCCGTGTAGAATCACATGCAACCCTATAGGATCTGCCCAATTAGTTACTAATTGTGAATTCAGATTAAGATATAATCCGCACAGTTAGCCCTAAACCTGGTTACGCTTTCGCGTCGTGCAAGGAACCCGACCCAGTGGAACAACTCAGTAGTAATCGTAATCTCTCTCCTGACAGTAGCTCTGAGCAGGCAGGCGAGTTAAATACATCTACATCAATCGAGATCGTGGCTAAATCCAAAACTAAGCCGGGGCTGATTCAGCGATTAGGGCAAATGGCTATAGTTCTGGCAACCGCAGGGGCAACTTCTGCTCTAGGTTTAGTCGCAGCACTAACCATTCCGTTGCCGGGGTCACTGTTTCCCAACGATAGTGGGCCTGAACCGATTGAGGAGATTCTTAAGTACGGGTTTCAATATCGCGTTTCTCGCCCGGTTAACATTTTGGTCATGGGCATTGACCGGGTGCCTGGGGCAAAAAATGGTGAAATCTTTGAGGGGCGCAGCGACACGATGCTGCTCGTTCGGGTTGACCCTAAAGCTGACTCAGTCAGCCTGTTGTCAATTCCCCGTGACACGCAGGTGCAACTCCCCAATTCGGAGGTTGTGACCAAGGTTAATGATGCAAATGTGCGGGGTGGAGCGCTGCTGGCGGCAGAGACAGTCAGCAAAACGCTAAATGGCATTCCGATTGATCGCTATGTGCGAGTCAGCACTGACGCCTTTCGAGAGCTGGTAGATGCGTTAGGTGGGGTACGGGTGTTTGTGCCCGAAAAGATGTCTTACGTAGACAACACGCAAAAGTTAAAAATTGATCTGGAAAAGGGTTGGCAGACTTTAGATGGCTCTCAGGCTGAGCAATTTGCCCGGTTTCGGCAAGATGCTTACGGCGATATTGGGCGGGTTCAGCGGCAACAAACGTTGTTGAAAGCATTGCGCGATCGCCTGATGAATCCGACGGTCATTCCGCGTTTGCCAGCGTTAGTTAACTCGATGCAAAAGTACATCGACACGAATCTCAGCCTGGAAGAAATGTTGGCACTTGTGAGTGCAGGTCGCCACATTAGCCAGGGCGATTTTCGCTTGGTGATGTTACCGGGTCGCTTTAGCCAGCCAAACGAGTACGCAGCTAGTTATTGGATTATGGATCCAACTGGACGCGATCGCGTGTTAACTCAGTATTTTGGTTTAGAAAGTGATGCTACGTTGGTAGCCCAATCGCCCAAGTTGCAGTCGCTTCGTATTGCGATTCAAAATGCCTCAAGCAAGCCCAACATTGCGAACCAACTACGCAGACAGTTGCAAGAGATGGGTTTTACTAATACTTACTTGACCCAGGACTGGGCTGATCATCAAGGTGCAACTGAGTTGATTGTGCAGCAGGGTGATTTAGAGAGTGCGAAGCAATTGCAGGAGATGCTTGGTTTTGGTCGCATCAATCCCGCGTCGGTGGGTGATCTTGAGTCTGAGATTACGATTCGAGTTGGTGATGACTGGGCGAATCGCGCTCAACCCAATGAGTAGCCTGTCGTTTTCTACAGGGCGTTTCTAAAGGTCTGCAAAAGCCCCTTTTCGATATAGCCTAAACACCCTGCCTCTTCACGCGAAAAAGCAGGGTGCTAGGTTTGTTGACTGGAGTTTGGACTAATTCAAAAAATACACCGCATTTACATTTAGGAGGGGCGCTAGCGCAGCCCTAGCGAAGCCATGCCAAAGGCTATTGCCGCAAGGCTATACGGCCATTCGCCCTTACATAGAGCGGAAAATTGCGTTTAGTCTAAAGTCCGATGTCTTAGTTAGGCCGGTCTAATTGATGCCTGCTTGCTTGTCATCCTGCAACAAGACGATGAGTTGCCGCTGATAATCGATGAAACCGTACGCCGGAAACGCCAGGGCGATCGCGGGGTCATTGGTGTTGGGGTTACTGTTTTGCCATTCTTGCTGGTAAGCCTGGGCATCAACTTGCTTGACCGTAAACGAGCCAATCTTGTCAGTGTTAGCTGCCTCTGTTGCTGCTTGTGATGAGAGTGGCATTAGTGTTGGAGATTGGATCGATTTGGCTTGCCCCAAGGTTAAATAGTCTTGAATTCCTTGTGGCGTATTTGTCCTGGTTGCAGAGTTGGCAGCTCCCTGGTTTGAAGAAGCGGGCGTTTCAGACTTGCTTTCTGGGGCAGAATTACGGTTGGTTGTTGGGGGCGTGTCCGGTGTCTCGGCAAAATTTTGGGGCGGTGCGGAACGGCTGGTCTTTGTTTCTGTAGACGAAGCTGGAGGTGTCACAAGCGTTGGGGCCAGTGAAGGAATGGCCTGTGATGTCTGGGGCGATCGCGGTAACTCACGGCTGATTGGCTGAGGTGCGGTCGCAGGAGGGGTCGTTGCTTGCGGCACGACTTCTGGCGTTGTCACTGTGGGATTGCTCACTGGCGCTTGGCTGGGTGCCTTGGGCGTTGTTGAAGAGGTCGGCGGAAATGCCTCTGGCGTCGCGATCGCGGGGGCGGGTTGTTGCGTCGGAGTTGGGATCAGTGGAGGAAGATTGAACGGTTTGGGCGTTGGGGTTGCTGGGGTGGGTTTGCCTGCCAGGGGGAACGCTTGATTTAAACTGACCAGCGGCGGCGGTGGTAACGACGGAATACTCAACAATTGGTTTGAAATACGTTGAGTGGGCGTTGAAGTGGGTTGCTTTAGGTTTTTAGCCGTTGGTTTGCTGGCTGCCTCCGGTTCTTTGGCTTTGGGAGAAAGCTCTGGTTGAGTGCGTTCGGGTGCGGCGGTAACGGGTAACTCGGTGAGCTTGTCAGCCGGGTCTTGCTCAACTTGTGAGTTGTCGGCTGAGCGTGTCTCAGGTGGGTTGGGCTTACTAAAAGCATCGCCAATTAGCAGTCCCGAAACGGCAACGGCTGACACTAGACCAGCCCCAAGCATTCCTTTTGAAAGATTAAAGCCAGGATTATCGAACGAACGGCCTACATGAGTTGGCATCTCATCTAGGTAAACATTGAAGTAGGTCAGAGGCCCATCAGTCCAGGTGTCATAAATGCCTTCATCGGTGACGGAGCCATCCACAATGGCTGCTGAAACCTTTACGTCGAGCGCTGTTTCTGCTGGTTGCCATGTGTGTAGCAGATCGGTAGAGCCAGCAGACTCGTTTGTAGCGGGCGATCGCTCAAATTGAACGGGGACTAGAGAACTTTCGGAGCTGAGGCGATCGCTTGAATTCACTGTCTGACGGGGAGCAGAGGATTTTTCGTACTCGTCAAGTATTTCTGCCAGAACAGGAGACGTTGCCCCTGAGTGATGAACTGCTGTATTGGCTACGTCTGGTTTTGGCGGCTTGCATGAAGAAGAATTGGGTCGGAGTGGCGCAACCGGATTGGCCCAAATTGCAGCGAAGGATGAATCAGCAACCGAAAAAGCCTGCTCGTTGGCAGATTTTGCCCCGCCTTGCTCTGTTACGACCAGATTTGTAATGCCTAAATTGCGTTGACAAATCAAGCGGATTTGCTCGGCAACAGAGTGGGACAAGCCCTCGATTTTGAAGTTTGTAACCATTGAGTCCAGGCTCCTGAGGTTAGAAAACACATGCTTTGAGTCAGCAAAGTAAACCCACGAACAGGGAGACTAACTGCTATATCAAGGTTTCGATTTCTTTCACGACAATCAGGAGATCTTTGATGAATTTCGGGTGAAGGGGAGCGATCGAAACTCCGTGATCCCCTCAATTCACCCAGTGATCCAATGCTGATGCAGATCGAAAGACGAAAAACCCAGCAATTTCCCCAGGCAATGACCTGGTTCGGCGGTTACAAGTTCCCCTGTTTTTGCCTTTTGTCTTTTTCGTTCTTTTCCTACTTACGTATTTCTTTCCCTGTCTTGCCCTTGTTGCACGGTTTCCCTCAAATTTTCCCCGTCTTTTTGCGGAGAAGTCATGTTCTAAACCCGGAAATCTTTCCGGAAAAACCAGGATGCTCCAGTAATTGTGATTGGGATTACGTGTCCCTGTTCCGAGTCAGTTGTTTATCCTAATCGAGTTACGCTCCCCTAGTAACGGTTGGATGCATTGACTCGTGGCAATTGTGACACTGCTTGATATCTCGGCTAAAGCCAATTTGGGCATGTTTGAACGTCTAGCACGTGTACCAATACACCCCCAATTGTTTCATGCAACACGATCACGATTACTCTCTCATCATCTCAAACTTAGCAAACCCTGCCAGCCGTTTGCTGGGAAGGCGTTGCCAGCGTTCGGTGGCTTTACCGTTAGGACTGGCCAGTAGCTTATTTATCTCGTCTTTTGCCACTCTGATCACAGCTACCACGTTATTGCAGTGGGCCACTCCAGCCGCGATCGCGCAAGCTTCACCGCCTGCACCCGGTGGTTCCAGTCAAATAGACACCGATGACTACCTTTTAGGGGCAGGCGATCGCCTCAAAATTGATTTTCTAACGATTCCCGAATTTACGGCTGAGTACCAGGTACTACCGAGTGGGGCAGTCAATTTGCCCTTAATTGGCTCAATTCCTGTGAAAGGTCGCACGATCGAACAAGCCACAAACCTGTTATCACAACGCTATGCGGCTGTTGTGCAGCGGCCTGCAATTAACATTACGTTATTGGCGGCACGTCCCGTACGAATTGCGATCGCGGGCGAGGTCAATCGACCCGGTTCTTACACCATCACAACTCCAATAACAAACGGAGAAACCCCTGTTCCGACCATCTCTCGCACAATTCAGCTAGCGGAGGGGTTAACTCAGTCAGCCGATCTGCGCCAGGTGCAAATTCGCCGCGCTGCGCCGCTAGGTGGTACGCCGCAACTCTTTACGGTTAACTTGTGGGATTTGGTGCAAACAGGCGATTTAGCGCAAGATCTGCAATTGCGCGATGGTGATAGTGTGTTCATTCCGGCGACAACCACTGTTAACTTGGCAGAAGCTCGGCAACTGTCAAATGCTAACTTAGCCGCTCGGAATAACCGTCCTTTAAAGATCACGGTGGTGGGTGAAGTGTATCGCCCTGGCCCCTACACATTGATTGAGGGAGCTGTCAGCCAACGGGATCAGTTGATTAATCCAAACCTGTTGCAAGTCCCCAGTGTGACGCGGGCGATTCAAGTGGCTGGCGGCATTACCCAGTTAGCTGATATTCGTAATATTCAGGTTCGTCGGTTAACCCGGAGCGGCCCAACACAAACGATTACCCTTAACTTTTGGCAACTCTTAAAAGAGGGTGATGGTTTGCAAGATTTGCCATTACAAGATGGCGATACGATTGAAATTCCCAAGGTCGAAAACATCAATGAAGGGGAAATTTCTGAGTTGGCAACTGCTAGTTTTTCCCCTGAAAAAATCACAATCAATGTCGTTGGAGAAGTCGAAAGACCAGGGGCGATTTTAGTATCTCCAAATACGCCTTTAAATCAGGCGATTCTATCAGCTGGAGGCTTTAATCTTAAAGCCAAAAAAGGATCTGTCACACTTATTCGACTGAATCCAAACGGTACTGTCGTAAAACGAGATGTAGAAATCGACCTTGCACAAGCTGCTAATGAAAATAGCAATCCACCTCTAAGAAATAACGACATTGTTGTTGTTAAAAAGAATGGCTTGTCTACAGTGACAGATGCAGCTGCAGCTATCCTAAGCCCTTTGGGTGGAGCATTAGGGATTCTTAGAATCTTTGGTTTCTAGCGAATTCTAGCGATGTTTGGATGCTTCGACTTTGATTTTTTGTTCAATTGCTAACCAAATCTACCACTCTTGTTAGATATATTTTCTATCTGATTAGAGGCATAAATTGAACAATAACTGGCATAGGAAAGTAAACGTTTTCTTGACTTATCGTATTTGATTGTTACACAGTGAAGAAACTGTGAATTTGAGATAAAATTCTTTTTTTTGTTTCACTGTGCTAGCGATAATACGGATCAATTGGGGCACCTACCAGCCCACATCTTGTGGTCTTAAAAAATCTACTTCGTAACTTTACCCACAAGACTGTGCGGAGAGTATCAGGGTTGCAGGTTTTTGTCTGCAATTAGATGGCGATACTGTCTGAAATAAAGCTGGTTAATACTGATGAAAATCGCTCTTGTTCATGATTATCTAACCCAACGGGGTGGTGCCGAGCGAGTTTTTGAGTTGCTTTGCAAGCGATTCCCTGAGGCCGATGTTTTTACCTCTCTGTACGATCGCCAACACACAGTCGATCTCGGCGATCGCCCGGTACACACAACCTTTCTGCAATCGTTTCCTGGTGCTACTCGTTACTTTCGGTTAATGGCCCCGTTGTATTACCCTGCTTTCCGGGCGCTTGACTTACACGACTACGATTTGATTATTAGCAGTAGCACCAGTTTTGCCAAAGCCGTTCGTAAACGCCCTGACGCTAAGCACATTTGTTTTTGTCACAACGTCACGCGCTTCTTGTGGGATACCAAAACTTACCTGCGTGAGTATAGTGATTACCGCAATCTCTACCCAGTGCTTGAGTCAATTTTTAAGGTGATGCGCCAGTATGACCTGAAGTATGCTCAAGAACCCGATCTTTATATTGCAAATTCAACGACCGTTGCCGAGCGAATTCGCCGCATTTACAACAAAGAAGCAATGGTCATCAATTATCCAATTGACGTGGATAAGTTTACTTTTGCAGATAAAAAGGAAAGCTTTTTTCTTGCGTCTGCGCGGATGATTAGCTACAAACGGTTAGACATCATCGTAGAAGCATTTAATTGGTTGGGCTGGAAGCTCTATATCACTGGAGATGGCCCTGAGCGCGATCGCCTGAAAGCTCAAGCCATGGACAACATCACATTTTTAGGGCACGTCAGCGATCGCGAACGGACGCAGTTGATGGCAACGGCGCAAGCCGTAATTGTTGCAGCTCTCGAAGATTATGGGTTGGTGCCGATCGAGGCAAATGCGAGCGGTACTCCGGTTGTTGCCTATGGAAAAGGGGGCGTGCTGGATACTCAAATTCCGGGTGAGACAGGAGTTTTCTTTGATCGGCAAACCCCCGAATCATTGCAAATTGCATTGAAGCAAGCGGCTACTACGAAATGGGACTACCGCAAGATTCGAGAGCATGCTGTAAACCGTTTTTCAGAGAGTGCATTTTTTGATCAGGTTGAACAAGTTTTAGAACAGTTTTTCCAGCCTCGCTCAAATTCAAACTTACAGGCGATCGCACAAATTAGGTGAAAGGGATGCAAGCAAATACCACAGGTTTCAACCCAACTGTTGATAACGACGCAGGTTACGGTCAAATTTTTGCAATTCTGCTGCGGCGTCGTTTATGGATTCTTGGTGTGCTGCTGGGGGCGATTAGTGTCGCTGCTGTGCAAACCTCGCGCCAAGACCCCAGCTTTATCAGTTCGATGCAGTTGTTAGTTGAGCCAAACTACCAGGGCAAGCAAAATAAGCCCAGTGATCTAGAAGATCAGTTTTCTGATACGAATGTCGAAATTGACAGTGGCACTCAGATCAATTTGATGCAGAGTTCGACATTATTGCGCAAGGCAATGCAACGACTGCAAACGCAATACCCTGAGTTTGATCCAAATGATTTAGGTAGCATTGGAGCATTTAAAAAATCTCTATCTGTAAGTCAAGTTCTGTATAGTGCGGGGAGTAAAAAAGGAGCTGAGACAAAGATTTTCCAGATTACCTATACGGATAACGACCCGGTTAAAACTCAAGATGTTCTGGCTGCTATGAAGCAGGTTTATCTTGACTATAACCTGGAGCAGCAAAAAGCGCGATTGGTGAGGGGCTTGGCTTTTGTTAACCAGCAGTTGCCAGAAATTGAGCGAAAAGTGCAACAGGCGGAAGCGGCCTTAGAGAAATTCCGGCGGGAGCAAGCCCTCGTAGACCCTGATTTGCAGGCAAAAGCACAAACAGAGTCACTCTTACGAGTTCAACAAGAACGCCAAACGAATTTAGTGTTACTGCGAGATTTGCAAACTCGTTACACCAACTTGCAGCGCCAGGTTGCTCTTTCACCTCAGCAAGCAGTGATTGCTTCCCGCTTGAGCCAATCACCCCGTTATCAAGCGGTTTTAAGTGAAATTCAAAAGACAGAGTTAGCTCTGGCGCAGCAACGGGCGCGGTTTAAAGATTCCACTCCCTACGTGCAGCAGATCCTTGATTTACGGCAGCGTCAGCTCGGTAACTTACAAGCCGAGGCTCAGCGCATCCTGGGAAGTGCGGCTGTGACCCAGGGCAACGGAGAAGGGCTATTGTCACAAGGACAACTGGCCGGGGCTGATCTGGCTTTAATTGGTCAAATGTTAGACGCTCAAACCAATCTGCAAGCCTCACTAGCTCGCGAGCAGGCACTATCGGTCGTTGAGCAACAATTGCGGTCAGAGTTAACCCGATTTCCTGAATTGCTGGCTGAGTATGGTCGCTTGCAGCCAGATATTGAGCTGAGTCGCGAAACGTTGAAACAGTTGCTCAAAGCGCAGCAAGATATTGGGCTTGAGATTGCGCGGGGTGGGTTTGACTGGCAAGTGGTTGAAGAACCGCGAATTGGGGCAAAGCTCGGTCCTAGTCTATTGCGGAACCTGCTGTTAGGGGCGATCGCGGGTTTGCTCCTCGGTGGTGTGGCTGCGTTTGCACGAGAAGCGATGGATGATGCGGTGCATACATCAGAAGATCTGAAGAAGCAGGTTCCGGTGCCGCTTTTGGGCACGGTGCCAGCAATGACGATCGCCAACGCTGATGAAGAGCAGCCACTGATTAATATCAATCTGCCATTTCGGAAGCCATCCCCTGATCTCGCCCCACCAATTACCAGTGTGGTGCAGTGGCAGCCTTTCCGCGAGTCGATGGACTTGCTGTATCAGAACATTCAACTGTTGAGTTTGACCAGTCCGTTCAAATCGTTGGTGATCACGTCGGCTCTAGCGGGCGAAGGCAAGTCAACCCTGATTTTGGGCTTAGCAATCAGTGCGGCGCGGCTCCACCAAAGAGTCATGCTAATCGATGCTGATTTGCGGCGGCCCAGTCTGCACAAGTTGTTGGGCTTGCCCAACGATCGCGGCCTTTCAACCCTGTTGAGTAGTAACGCTCCTTTACCAAAGCAGATGGCAGCCCAAAGTTCTCATTTGCGAAGCAATATCTCGGTGCTAACAGCAGGCCCAACCCCCGGTGACCCGGCTAAACTGTTGAGTTCTCAAAGAATGCGAGACATCATCGCGACTTTTGAAGACACCTATGACTTGGTGTTACTCGATGCCCCTCCCTTAATTGGAATGGTGGATGCGATGTTAACGGCTTCTCGCTGTAATGGGGTGCTTTTAGTTGGGCGAATCAACCAGGTCACCCGTGCGGAGTTGATTCAAGCGACCACGATGTTAAACAAGCTCAACGTGATTGGAGTGGTTGCAAATGGTACGCAGTATCAAACGCGCAACAGTACTCATTATCAAGCAGCAATTCTCATTTTGAAACATTTGTACTGAAGTCAGAGCCTCTAAAGGCTTGTGCGCTCAATTTTATGAACGGCAGAATGGGTATTCCAGCCATTGATAGCTGTTCAAAATGAATATTTTTGTGAGAATTATTCTCATACTGAGAATTGCTGATTATCAAGCTTCAACGGTCATTAGTTAAGGCAGCCCAAATCGGCTGAACCTTTGTTTGTCAACTTCTAGCCAATTGGTTCAGCAATTCTCATTTTGAAACATTTGTACTGAAGTCAGAGCCTCTAAAGGCTTGTGCGCTCAATTTTATGAACGGCAGAATGGGTATTCCAGCCATTGATAGGTGTTCAAAATGAATATTTTTGTGAGAATTATTCTCATACTGAGAATTGCTGCAATTGGTTTAATGCTTATGCTAACGCTCCATAACTCTCTCAATTTGCCTTCTGCACCAAAGGTTGCTCACTTCATCAAATCGGGCTACTCCCTGACTTGGCGACAACAGAAGTTAATAGTGAAACTGTCATCTGCTCGTGAGAATCTCGTTTTGCTTCCCCCCCTCACTGGTAAAGAGCGATTAGTTGAGTGCTTGGCAAAATCTCCAGTCATGTTGGTGTGTTTGTCCCCTGATATGGGTGAAGACCATATTCGGTTTTGGGCTGATGTGTGTTTACAGGCGGGTAAGCCCCTCTATCTGTCGCTCAAAGGTTCTCCCCAAATGCCTCACAAGGTGTTTCCGTGGGGCTGGTATATGAAGCGATCGCTCGATTGGTTGGTTGCAGCTTTACTGGTAATGCTTTTGAGTCCATTGTTTCTTGGGTTGGCATTGCTGGTGAAGTCGTCATCGCCGGGGCCGATTTTCTTTCAACAGTGGCGCGTGGGCGAACGGGGCAAACTCTTCCGCATTATCAAGTTTCGGACGATGCAAGCCAATGCTGAGCAACTCCATCACCAGGTCATGCAAAACCAGGCTGGGTTACACAAGCTTCAGCAAGATCCTAGAGTGACGCCAATTGGTTACTGGCTGCGCAAATATAGTCTGGATGAGTTACCGCAATTGTTTAATGTCTTGCGCGGTGAAATGAGTCTGGTGGGGCCGCGTCCCTGGGCACTTTACGACGCAATTCGTATTACCCCAGATCTGCGGCATCGGTTGAAAGCATTACCGGGAATCACGGGAGCCTGGCAGGTTGCGGCGCGATCGACGGTAGTTGACCTGAACCTGGTTAATTCCTGTGACTTGAAATATCTCAGTACCTGGTCGCTTGGGCAAGATTTGAAGTTTTTAATGCTGACAATTCCCAAAGTATTGACGGGGTTTGGTGCTTACTAGGCGATCGCGCAAAAAGCTTAAGCACCGTCTAAACCTCAATCTGGGTAGTACCAGGTCATACCAAACCGCTTAGACCAAAAGCAAAAGAAATTTGAAGGGGGCAGATGCCCCTTTCTTTTTTGACGAAAATCGGACTAACCCAGGTCGCGTGTCTTTTGCATTCTGGACTTGAAGCAACCAACTGTGAAATCGCGCTTTTGGAGATGTTTGGTTTTACGAGCTGTGACCCGTTTACGCCACATTTTGAAGCTTGAAGCCTTCATAAAACGACGCATAATGGCAATCACTTCTTTCTCTTGAAGCCCAAACTGAACCTCGATCGCCTCAAAGGGAGTACGGTCTTCCCACGCCATTTCGATGACGCGATCAATCGTTTGACTATCTAAGTCAGGGATTTTCATAGCACAAAAATTGGCTGGCTGCGTTATCCAGATCTCTATTCAACGGTAAACCGTTTGGTTGGCTCTGAGCAAGGTTAAGCAGCCTTAAAAGAATGCTTTAGGGCTTACACTCTGTGCCCTGACCCGTCCGCATTGAGCCGAGGCGAGTTTCAACCACAATACAGCGACGATCGCCCGGACCTGCTTTGCTACCCTGTAATACGATGTAAAGGGGAACGTCTGTGCGGCGATCGACCGCTCCATCCCCGTCAAAAATGACTCGGCGCTGGTTTTGATCGGTGACTGGGCTACCACCCCGTTCAACCGCAAGTTGAATGGTGCCTGCTGGAATATCAGACTGACCAATATTCTGCCAACCCTGCACCGTTGTAAAAGTCACAGGATTGAGTTTGGCGTAGGATGTTGTCACAATGCGGGGGCGATCGCCCGACTCATTTGGGTCTAGAAAAACAACCCTGGGGGTGCGGCTTCGGCGTGCTTCACTTTGGGCTTGCCGGAGGGCCGTCATCACCTGTTCGCGAGCGGTTGTGACCCGTTGGCGACTGAGGAGTTTATCCCAGGTTGGGGCGGCGATCGCGGCTAAAATGCCGATTATAAAAACTACGACTAGCAACTCTAAGAGCGTAAAACCAGCAGAATATCGCCTGCGCTTACTTCTAAATTGAATTGGGTGCCACTGCTTCATGTCCTTTCCTGCCTCTACTCTGGCTTCACCGTCTGTTTCCCTGATGTTCTCTGCTTTGACTAATCAGACCCCTTTTCTAAAATGCCGCGTGTCATAATCCGTGTTTGTAGCGGGAAGACACGCCCAGAGACGCTGTAATTGCCAGTATTCTTAATTGGAAAGCCACCACGCCCATCGACGTTGCCAATCAGCGTAACTTGCACTTCCTGGTTGACGGTCTGCTCAGTTGCCGGAAGCGCGGTTGAAGTGTATAAATTGCCCCGAACACAAGCAAACAAACCAGGAATCGCGGCACTAGCCGGAAACTGATTGTTTACATCAGTGAAAGGAAAAGTCGGAACCGTTTGTAAACCCGAAGCGGGGTTGGCACAAGCAGGTGGTTCGGCTTTGGGTGTACGGCTTGTGGGTAAACCGTTATCGACAAAATCAACTAATGCTTCTGGGCTACCCGTTGGGCGGTTGCTTCCTTGAGCGTTCGCTGGTGAACCTGTGTTGACATCTACAATGTAGGGCCACTGCAAAAAGCCCGAAGTGACTGTTTCTTTGGGGTTTACCCAACCAGTATTGGTTGTTGGGTTGGCTGGGTCAAACGATTCGCTAAACTGGCTTAAACGATAGCGACTTAAACGTGCCCGACCCTTCCAGAGGTTACTTGGGTTACGCGTGTCTAGTCCGTAAACAATCAGGGTGTAGCTGCGACCAGAGATGCAGGGAATCCCCTTGTTGTTGACTAAATCAATAATTGCTTCAGTTGGGCTTGCCCCACCTGTGTTTTTGGCAGCAGTTGCACAGGCATCCAGAACAGCCTGTGGTAATTCTTCAGGTTTCCAAAAGGCAAGCAACGGTGTAAAAGCCCCACCCGTTTTATTGATCTCACTCATATTGCCATTCCAACCAGAGGGCAAATGGTTGAGCAACCCTGGGCAAAACGTCGCGTAGTCCGTTGTAGCATTGCCTAATGGTGTAGAGCCAAGGCAACGGCCATCGTAAACAAAGACCGCTTCGCGCAAGTCTTGCGCGATGTAGTTCATAGCGAGTTGCATGTCGCGCTGAACTTCTGTGCGAGCGGCATCTTTGCGATCGCTCTCACTAATCTCCAGCACCAGCGATAGCATAGTGACCACAATCAAGCTCCCGATAAACATTGATATCAGCAGCTCTAGAAGTGTGAAACCACGATTGCGCTGGTTGCGACGAGACAGCCAGGAACGTTTGATTTGGTAGAAAGTGCGTTGCAGCATAGCGGGTTGCCCAGAATCAACACCAACAATTTATTTACACGTTGTATCGGTGCCGCCAAGCTGACGACACAAGCCACCTAGACCACCACTGGTATCTGATCGCGTCACAGTGGAATATAAAACCGCAAGCGGACGACGTTTATTGCCATCCACTTTGTCTTTAGGCCCCGTACCAATAATGAGAGACGCGGTGCGATCGGTCATCAAGGTTTGAGAAGCCGCTCCCTGAGTAATGGCATAAACCCGCACCCCAACCTGAAAGCTAGTTGGAACATCGCTGGCGGTGGCAGCGTTTCCTTGAGATCGAAAGACCTGCATCATATAGTCAGGTGTGCAGTCCCCATCTTGATCGACCAGCACAACACTACTCACTGGCACTTGCAGCACATCCCGCGCGTAAAGGCTGCTAGAGTTACACTTGGCATTAGTCAAGAGGGGGTTGGTTGCTGAGACTGTGGTGGTTGGTGTTGCTGCCGCCGCGTCTTTCAGGTTTGTGGCCGTTGCGATCGCGGGTAAATCGCTGACTGTGAGCGTGCTACTGCCGCGCTCAACCATCGAACGAACGCGATCAATTTCACTCTGCGCGATTTGGTTCGCCTGGTCTGCCCGTCGTGCTTGTACCCGTGTTCCTGCGGCCAAAAACATTGGCGGGGTAATCGCTAGCCCTAACAGCGACAAGATGATGATCGCTACCAGACATTCCGTCAGCGATAACCCTTGCTCGGAAGCATCACGTTGCTGCTGCCTCAGGGCAAGTAACAACTTCGGCGGATAAGAACGAGGGGAGATAGACATAAGCCTGATCCAAATGTGAGGGAAAAGTGGATGCGGTAAAGTAGGCTTTACCGCTAGAAGCGAACTATTTCGGGCAACTAAATTGCCCATTCTGGATGCGGTTTTTCGCAGCCTGGGCATTTGTATCGCCTGAGAAGTTCAGCGCATTTAACGCTCCATTGTTGACTCGAAGTGACTCACACAGCGCTTTGATGTAAGCATCATTCGCAGCTGGTTCATTATAGAACTCGTTGCGAACGTTACTAGAAGTAACGAAACGAGCAGCCGCAGGACCTGCCGGAGCGAGCTGTAATGCAACGTCATAACCCCAGAGACGGTCAGGTGGTGAGTAATAGCTAATGCGTTCAGAGCTGACGTCTGGACTTTGGCTCAGTTCCCATGCGTCATTGTCAAAGGGAGCGGTGCCGTAGTTTGAGAAGTTGAGCTGTAAAAAGGAACCCGCAAACCACAACTTACGTCCACTCCAGGTTTCTAAAAAGCGCGGGAAGTTGTGTAAACCGCCATAGGGTGAGCCTTCGCGTGATGGCCCAATGCCACTAATGGTGATGCTGTTCACGCGCGTGTTTTCTGCGGGTGGAATTGCACGGGTACCTTGAGGCTGACTACTACCATTAATGCGGGCATAGAGGTTATCAACTGAAACAGAGTTACGGCTGGCAACGAAGTCATAGTCAAACACTGGCTCTGGTTTGCGCCAACTAACTGCCGTTCGTGTGATGTCTCTTACATCATCGTTTATAGTTCCACCAGTGGAACTTGTCATGCTGATCTTCCCTCGCCGAGTGTTGTACGCCGCGTTATTACCAGGGTTGGGTTGATGCGGCAGCACTCGACCACTGCCATTACGGGAGATGGCAACGGCAGCAAAGTTATCATCGGGGCTCTCTCGTACCCACGACCAGCCATTCTGGCTAAACATGCCATCGTAACGCGGACGGTTTTGGTTTAAGAACGAAGTCCGGCTATTTGCGCCACCGTTTGTACAACCAGGTCCATATAGACCTGTGAGTGGATCGTTGTAAACAGCTGCGCCCTGTACCGTTGAACCAGTCTTGAGCGCATAGGGGAAGAGGTAATTGGGTAGGTCATCCCCAGAGAGTGTTTTGTTCCGACCTGAGAACGTGGTGTTTGTGATCTCGGCTGTGCTACCCTGAGCTGTCGTCATGAAGGTATCGATCGCACTGCCATCACAGAAACTCTCAGACAAGATCGTGATCGAGTCGGCCAGGATTTCTGAAGGCCGCCACCAATCCCTCGTTTGGTTGGCAAAGTCAGGGTTAAGAGTCTTGCGATTGGTATAAAACTGGGTCTTGTTGTAGGCTGCGTTGGTTGGCAGTAACTCCTTAAATTCTTCGATCCGGTTGGTGCCACCACCAGTGCTGGTGTTGATGGCTGTATCTTCGACAGCACTGTCGCTCGTACCTGTTTGGTGCAGGTTGTAGTACCCCATGATGTAAACGGGGTCATCACTAAAGAACGAGAGTCCACGAATGTTGTCTTGTTCTTCAATACCAGTGCCCGCACCTGAGATGGTGTTGGGCGATCGCCGCAAGATAGCACCATCGCGCAAGCGGAAACCATGCACCCTCCGCTCAGGGTCAGGGATATAATCGACAGCCTTATACGAGATCTTTTGGTTAGAGTATCTAGGATCGGACTGAGCCGTCGGATCTGTGCTGCCCGCATCTGTTCTGGCATCAGCGGCGACGTTGGGTGATCGCGCGATTGCGTCTTCGCGTATAGCGTCTTCCCTAAAGGCATAAATGATGCCGCTCATGGGCAACCAGGGTTCACCTGGCTTCACGATTTCATGACGGAGCATCCCTAAGTCAATGTCCATGACTCGTGCAGGCAACCACTCACGCCCGTTAAACATAACTCGGTCTAAGAACGGAATCACAGCCGTGATGCCTTGAGTCGAGTTGAAACTGTTGCCGTTTGGCACCATAATCCGGTTGGTCGGACGGAACTGCTGACGGGTGGTAATCGAGTCGAGACTAAAGATAGGGGTCTGCCAGGTGCCCGCTGCCGCATCTAACACAGTGGGATTGGTAAACCCAGCAGGTAAGCGACGGGGACGTACGACCAAACCTACTACTGAACGCCCTGTGACTGGGAAGTTAAAGGAGCGGTAGCAATGCTTGCCGTTGGGGGCGAAATTGCACTTATTGGGATCATCATCCCCGACGGTGTAAACGAGTGGACTAACCCCGTTGGGATCCCCTGCCCCGCCATTATCAACCGGCTTAAAGACATAACTGCCGACTGCCGCCACCACATCGGGATCTGTTACATAAGGCTCTGCCCAGGGTTGAAACGCGGCTCGCAGCGAAGTGCCTGAAGTGCTACAGCTATCGGGGTCAAAGTAGTTGAGTGCCCCGGTGGGTTGACGATGGTCGATGCAAACAGTTTCACCCGAAAGCCCACTAGCAAAGCTAGTTAACCCACCCGTAAGCCCATGTTGAACCTGCGGGAAGATGTAATACAAAGAGGGCCACTTTGGTGCAACCGAACCTCTTAGATAGTATTCCTTACGATAATCAGCGCTATCTAATCCTGCCCCTGTAACCTTCCGGGTATCGAAGTATTTCTGATACTCCCAGAAATAGGCAAGGCCCTCTTTTTTCTCAGGAGTTGAGAATGAGTTGGGGTTAGGTGCACCTACGCCTTCAGGTAAAGCGAGGGTCGCACCTAGTTGGTTTAAGGGGCTAATGTTGTTTTGGGTGACGAGATATTTCGTTAGATTCGTATTGTCGTTACGGACAGGCATGTGCAGATCGCCCGGCCCCTCGCGCAGCGCACCATTTGGGATGACGGTGCCGCACAATCGCGACAAACCAACTCTAAAGCGAATCACGTTTTGCTCAGCCCCTAGCTGCAGCTTGACTTTTTCAGCCGATGTCTTACCAGTCTCGTTTGCGCCTGCGGTTGAGCTGGTGAAAGCAAACGTGTTGGGGTCGCAGGCTGAAGAAAATAATTGGAACCCACCCAAGGAGTCGTTGAAATAAATGTAGGGGTTGTAGTTCCAGGTATTGGCAGCGGGAGAAGCCCGGAAACCGTAGGTGCGATCGCGATCAATTTGGAAGTGAGCAAAGATTAGCTCAGCCATTGCCAGCTTGCGTCGCTCTTGCGGCCTTAACCCGTTGCGCTCATAGGATTCTCTGAGCTTGGCAAGAAATGCCTCTGCCGGGACGCGATCGTAGTCGCGAGCATTGTAGTAAGACTGGTCAACGTTGCCAGGGTCGCCGCCAATGCCGTTGATCTTGCCATACTGATAAGTGCTGAGCTGTTGGCGCGGCACAACCTCCAGGTTGCCATTCAGAGGGTCATTCACCCCGTCCATTAACTCAAACAGGTCGTAGCCCAGCGCACCCATTAAGCGACCCGTTTCGCCAACCCCTGATACGCCTTGATCGTTGGCAGGGTTTTTGGGGTCAAACTGGCGCACTTGCTCAATGTTGTAAGCCAGCATTCCCAGGGTGCAAGAAGCTGTTTCTAAGTTGGTTTTGTCGGCTGGGCTAAGTGCGTTATAGCCAACGGTATCTAACCGTTGCAAGGTGCGACGCAGGTTAGAGAAATCACCCCACATGGTCACTTCTGGGTCGGGGTGAATCTTGCCTGCTTCCTGCTCAGCGGGGAAGGCACCCTTTGGATCACCCGCAAAGTTGGCCAGGTTATCCAGTGCGATGCGCAAAGGACTGGTGGTGTTGGCAACAGCGGAGGCAAAGTTGGTTTCGTTTTGTTGGGGTGGCTCAAACTCCCAACCATTAGTACCTTTGCCGTTAAAGAAATCGACAATTAAACCAACATCTTGACTGGATGTATTTTTGAAAATAGTAGGCAAGAAGTTGATTGACCGAGCCAGGGCATAGGGCGAGCCGTGGTGAGCCGTGCTAGCTAAACATGCGATCGGGTAATTCTTTCCGCTGTCGCTGGCGTAGTGGTAAACCGCTGTGGCTTGTACCGCTGCGGTATTGTCTCGCAAAGCTCGCCGCTGACGATTTTCGTGGGGATTGTTTGCGTTTAAGCGGGCCGGAGCGTAGAGCGGATCACCATTATCATCGTTTAACTCAGGGTCAGTATTCTCAAGCGCACTGCCCGTCAGCACAGTACCATCAAACTCACGGACGGTATCAAAGTTGCCGTCTCCAGCTCTGAGTGACGTTGCATCTAAGGGTTGCAACACACCGTCTTGTAAGGTGTTGGGGCGATCTTTGGGCGCTGACCAGCCACTCGAGTTACCAAGTTCTAACCGTTGACCCACAATAATGCGTGCCCCTTCGTTGAGGGCGCGACGTTCCCAGTAGCCATCTAAACCAACGTTTGTTGCGTCGTTACCAAGCGGGTTGTTGGCAACCAGCTGGTCATAGTTGGGGTCTGAGTTGGTGATGACATCACCTGAGCTGGAACCAGACGGAATGACAACGGAGCCTTTATAGCGCTGCTTGGGTCCGTAGCGATCGTCAGCCCGGTAGGTATCGTCAACATAAGGAGCAATTTCAGCGTTGGCGAAGAATCGGCGGTTAAACCGATTATTTGCCCCCATTTTTGCCATGTCTCGGTTTGCAGCATTCGTCGGGTCGGCACCTCGTGCTGCGTAGCCATCACTTTCTTGTATCTTTTTAGGGTCAAGCGCGATGTCAACAGGCTTGTTACTCGAAAACCAGTCATTGTTAGCATTCAACTCAATATCAAAGTTGCCGCCTGTGTTGTTAACAATGTCTTGGGGATTATCGCTGTAAATGTGAACCCTGGCGTTACCACTACTGTTGTTTAGGTTGTTGTCTCGAATCGTACCAGTCGAGAAAATACCGTAGAACGTATCAGCAGCCGTAGAGCCAACCTTTCTGGTAACGGAGATTTCAGACGATCGCTCCGGGCTATAAACGCAAGATGGACGGGTACTTACAAGATATGCCTCAAACCTTCCTGATGCGATGAAGCTGCCTTCAGTGTGAATGGCTCCGTTCCAGTTGAACTGAGGACCAGGGAAGATCTCCATATCATTCCGGAACCAGGCTCCCCACTTGTTGCCTCGATCCAACTGGCGGTCTTGTTGAAATTCCAGCGTGGTGAAGTTGCCCTGGGCACCTGCGGCCACCTTGTCGGGAATTACAAAAGCGTCAACCTGGAAGTTTTTCCGCAGGGTTGAGGTGATACCACCTTGATCTTCATACCAACCCTGTTCGACCCCACCACCCGTGCTGCCACTACCGCAGGTTTTTGCCTTTGCGTTGCTTAACGGCCCACTACGGGCAAAGGAGACGACCCGATCGCCCTGCGTTTCCCCTTGCACTTTCGCGTCATCGTCGAGTTGCAACAGCTTCTGATAACCGGGTACCTGGTTGGTGCCTAGCCCTGTATCATTCGGTGTGCTGAAGAGAACCGAATACACAATGGTGGCATCGGCTTTACCGTCGCGATCGGTATCTTCACGGTAAGCCCAGGCATTATCTCGCTTGCCATCGCCATTAATGTCCAACCGCTGTTCGTCGGGCAACTGGTAAGGGTCGGCACCCCCAATGGTTAACGGAGCCGCAACCGCGCCATTGATGCTGCTGCCATCGTTGAGCATCATTGAGGTCAAAAACTTCTCTGATGGCACACCACCAGGGAAGCGGAAATCTTTTGCCGGGTCAAACATAAACTCTAGCTTGGCCCGTGCGCGATCGATCGCAGGTGTTGCCGCGTTGTAAATCACCCGGTTTTGCAAATCACCGATCGCACGGTTGCTGGTGTTAAAGGCCCGATAACTCAACGCTCCTGCCGTCAGTGTTACTACCAGCACCAACATGGCAGTTGTCGGTAAAACGAAACCTGCGTTGGCATAACGTCCGCGTCGATTGGCGACAAAGGCAACCCGCAACAGCCAGAGAACCGTCGCCTTCGTAAACCGTTTCGCAATACGTTGAACTTCTCGCAACAAACGATGAGCCGCTTTAGCAAGTTTGGGATCGGACATGGCGATTTCCTGAAGATGCAAGAGAACGAGTCAGTTGCCCCACACGCGGTTGGTAACGGCGTGCCGTGTATACAACCTGATAGCTGGGGGAGAAAGTTACGTGAATTATGGACGAAGATCGCCAAAGCTCACGTTTTTCTAAATGGTTAAGGATGGAGTAACGACTGAAACGGCTAAGAAATCAACAGGGGCATCTCAAAATCGAAAAAACAGTCAGACTCCAATTGGGTCTAGGATGACTGCTCTTGGGGGTTAGGGCTTTTTAAAGTTTTGATTAACCGTTTCTGTCACCAATGGTACCCATCTCACCCATCTAACCTATCAGGAGATGTAAGCAAGATGGCTGAGCGTTTCAGAATGTGAAACTGGTGTGCGGCTTAATAGTGAGTGGGTGGTTGAGCGAATTTGCTTGCAGGAGAGCCATTATTTGTTCAGTGAGGCGAGGACTGGGTAAGGATTTGGGGATTGCCGATGGAGGGAGCGGGTTGGGCGGATCCGCAAGATCGGGGGACTTCCCCCCTGCCAAAGCATTTTCGCTGGCACAGCGTCAGTGAAAAATACTTTGTCCCCCACCTCGTAGGGGTCTTACTCCCCTACAACCCCCGCAAGATCATGCGTGTAGGGGTGGAATGATTAGCTAGCCAAATGGTGCGGGTTGCAAGTTTGACACTGCGATCGCTGGCAGAGGGGACGGGTGAGGTGAGGCGACGGTTATAACGGAGATCGCCTTGGTTGGGTTGCTTGAAGAGCTTTGTGGTGTGAATGACTTGCGAAGGTGGGCTGATTTTAGGACTCGTTTGCTGTAAGGCAGGCAAAGTGTCCTTTAAGTAACAACAATAAAGGAGGAGATCGTTATGCGATCGCCTCCCTCATGGATGATTTAAATTTTCCAGCAAATGCGGGTGAACACTTGGGCTTTAGATTTTGCTCAGGTCAAGCCCTGTTTCTTTCGCAAACTGACCCAGGGTTTTGTGCTGTAGCGTTTTAATTGCTTTGGTTGAAAGGCGTAGACGCACCCAGCGGTTGCCTTCCTCCCACCAAACCCGCTTCCATTGCAGATTTACCTCTTGAAGCTTCTTGGTGCGACGGTGAGAGTGAGAAATTGCGCGACCGTTATTTGCCTTTTTGCCAGTCAGTTGACACTTGCGAGCCATGATAGTTGTCTCCGGGATTTGCTGGTTTTCAGTCCGGCTTATGATTATACACGTCTGAGTTGGCTTTTGCCCAGAGCTTTAAGCAATTAAAGTTTGAAAATCAGGCCGATCGCGCAGAGCCTCGAAGCTGGTATCCGTTTTGGCTACCTCTTTTGCTTTTTCTGGGTTGAGTTGAATGGCTTGTTGCAAACTGGCGATCGCTGCATCGGCTTCACTTTTGAGGGCATGACTACGAGCTTTGCTAAACCAGGCTAAAAAGAAATCAGGCTTTAGCTCAAGCGCTCGGTCATAAGCAGAGATGGCTGTGTCGGGTTGTTGCAACTTTGCGTGTAGCGTACCTTTGCCAAACCAGGCCTCCGAAAAATCAGGTTTTAATTGCAACGCTTTTTCATAAGCAGCCAGGGCACTGTCGAACTGTTGTTGCTTAGACAGGGCTGCCCCCTTACCAAACCAGGCTTTGGCATTATCGGGTTCTTGCTGAATGGCGCGGTCATAGAGGGCAGCGGCTTCTTCAAATCGGCCTTCAAAGTACAGTGCTTTACCCTGCTCAATATAGTCATTTGGCGTAAACACCAGTTGCGACTGACTGGCAAGCGACTCTAGCTTTTGGGTCAAACGGTGGATTTTTTCCTGTGTCTCGCTGGAAGCTGACTCCCGAATGAGAGAAGGGGTGACTGCAGCTAACTCTTGGATGATGTCATCTTTTTCTCTTTGCACATCTGAAAAGAAGCTCTTGAGCTGAGAAAGCTGGCTTTGAAATTCAGCGCGTAGATTTTCGACCTCTTGCTTAAAGGCGTCTGTTTGTTGCTTAATTTCAGCGGCTACTTCTTTCTCAAGCTGCTTTTCCACCTCTTCGCGCATCTGTTGCTTGGTTTCGTTGACCAGTTGGTTGATCACGCTGCGGCGGATAAACCAGACACTAGCTGCGGCTAACACAGGCAAGAAGGTCAAGAGTGCCAGCAAAACGTTGAGCAGGGTTGTGGTGTGGCTAAAGGCGCGATCGACCTCAGTTTGAATTTGGGAGCGAATGGTGAAGCTGCGATCCAGGTCTTTCTCAATTAACTCTTGGAGTTGACGATCTTCACGGAGTTGGTCGAGTTTGTCCCAAAACGAGTTGGTGTAGGGTGAAGGGTCAGGCAACTCTTGAGGCGTGGTAGGTGTCGGCTCGCGAGTTTGGGCCGAGGCAACCCCAGTGAAACTGAGTAGGGTAAGACAACTGATGAGCAGTCCTGTAAAAAACAGGGAGAAAATGCGCTTCATGCCAATTGGGATAGAAACTTTCTCCAGCGTAACGGATTTTTCTTAGGCGAATTTAAGTTGCGAACCCAGAATCAAAAGAAGCACAGGGGTTCTAGCTTGATCGAATGGGTAATCGATGCGTCAGGTAAGACAGAGTGCTACACCCTCAGCTTAAACACTAATATCCCAGTGGTGCTGTAAGGGCAAATGGCTATTCGTCCTATTGGTACAGTATTTATCTGCAAGTCCCTTAGTTTGTTCAGCGATCGCCATCCAGCATCTATTTTCTAGATATTCAAAAGCCCCCAATTGAGATCGAGGGCTTTACTTATTGGAGTGACTTTTTATCAACTGGGTTGATGCAAGCGTGCATCTAGAAAACTCGCAAACAAGACGTGCTGCTAGAGCTTAGGAGATCGTGATCACCCAGGTGCCCAATTGACGGGGAAGTGGTACATCCCCTGGCGAAACGGTCAGAACATTGAAGTAGAAGGTGCCGCCAAAGTCGGGGTTAACGACGTTGTTGAGATGAATTTCAAACCTGTTGTTTGCAGGAATCGCCTCTGTTAAGTAGATCTCAAGCAGATAGTTTTGCTTGTTCCAGACGACCTCTTTAATCCCAACCTTTTTTCTGTCTCCCTGGATGAAGACTTCGACATTTTTAGGATCAAATGTGCCTTTGTAATAGTCGGGGTAAGAGATGTTGATCTGGTTAACGGCTAGCTTTACTTTGCGCTGAGGTACCCGCAGACGGTAGCGATCATACTGACCCCGGCGACCCCCAAAATCGAGGTGATAGTCAAGAATGTTCTCTCGCTCGACACCGCTGAAAATTACAAGACCCGACCCACCTTGAGCCAAGCTCACAGCAGGTACAACAGAGGCACATAAAGCCGTGGCGATCGCCAATCCACGCAGGGTACGCTTTGCAAAGCTATTTAACAGCATAGGTAACTCACTCACAACAATGGCAGCTAGGGTTGTCGTATCACTCTAGCATTGACAGACGAAGGTTAGGGCGCACGCAGATGGGTGTCAGTTCCCAAAAGGCCGCATCTTCGCGATAACAATCTCTCAACTCATGACGTAGCACTCCGGCTAAAGTTCCTCCTGTAACGTTATGATGCGATTTCTGAACTGTTGCTAAATATTTTTTATAGATTTATGTAAATAATATAAGTGAAAATCATAAGAGAAGGTAAAGAAGCCCCCATTGATGTGAGGGATCGCACTAGAGTAAATGCACTCCATATCGCGACAGGAAGCCATTATTCAAGTGTGAACGCTTATGACAATTGCAGCAGAAAAGCAATCAGATGCAGATGGGCAATATCAACCCGCAGCAGAGCCACGTCGGAAACGAGTTGGCATTCCGAAGGAAGTTTTTCCGAATGAATGTCGGGTGGCCGCGACTCCTGATAACGTCAAAACCCTGCAAAAACTTGGCTTTGATGTGTTGATTGAGGCAGGAGCGGGAACCGCTGCCAACTTTTTAGATAGTGCTTATGAGGCAGTGGGTTGTGAGATTGTCTCTAGTGCAGAAGCACTCTGGAGTAGTGCTGACATTGTTTTGAAGGTACGTCCCCCGGCGATGCATCCGGAGCTTAATCGCCACGAAGTTGACCTCATGCCAGAAGGCGGGACACTTATCAGCTTCATCTATCCCGCGCAAAACAAGGAGTTGTTAGACCATCTGGCCCAACGACGCGCCACAGTACTAGCGATGGATGCTGTACCACGGATTAGTCGCGCCCAAAAGCTCGATGCCCTTAGCTCGATGGCAAATATTGCTGGCTACCGAGCTGTGATTGAGGCGGCTAACCACTTTGGGCGTTTCTTTACGGGGCAAATTACAGCTGCGGGTAAAGTGCCGCCTGCTAAGGTGCTGGTAATTGGGGCTGGCGTTGCTGGCTTAGCTGCAATTGGTACAGCGAGAGGGTTGGGGGCGATCGTGCGGGCCTTTGACACACGTCCCGTTGTGAAAGAGCAGGTGCAAAGTCTGGGTGCTGAGTTTCTTGAGTTGCATTTTGAAGAAGACGGCACTGGGCAGGGTGGCTACGCCAAAGTCATGAGTAAAGAGTTTATTGAAGCTGAAATGGCTTTGTTTGCGGCTCAAGCAAAGGATGTCGATATCATTATTACGACTGCCTTAATTCCCGGTAAGCGTGCGCCTGTGCTGATCACACGCGAAATGGTAGAGAGCATGAAAGAAGGCTCAGTCATTGTGGATATGGCGGCTGAACAAGGGGGCAACTGTGAAGTCACGCAACCAGGCCAGGTGAGCCGTCATCATGGTGTGACAATCATTGGCTTCACCGATCTTCCGAGCCGGATGGCGAGCCAGTCAAGTCAACTATATGGTCGCAACCTTTGCCACTTATTAGATGATATGGGTGGGGGGGAAGACTACAAGGTTGATGTAGAGGATGAAGTCGTTCGAGGCGCATTGGTCCTTCATAACGGTGAGATCACCTATCCACCACCAAAGCCTGCGACTCCACCCCCAGCTCCCACTCCGGCTCCCGCCCCCGCAACGATCGCCCCAGAACCAAAAGCAAACATCAACTGGGGCATGATCAGCATCGTCGCAGCGGGTCTAGCCCTGGTGGGGATTGGTTCCGTCGCGCCAGAGTCGTTTTTATCGCACTTCACAGTGTTTGTGCTGGCCTGTTTTGTGGGTTGGCAGGTGATTTGGAATGTCTCTCCGGCTTTACATACGCCATTGATGAGCGTCACCAATGCGATTAGCGGCATCATCATCATTGGCGGCATGTTGCAAATTTCGGGAGCGCCCACCTCAGCCACCACGATTTTAGGAGCGATCGCCATTCTGATTGGCACCATCAACATTGCAGGTGGGTTTCTCGTCACCCAGCGGATGCTGAAGATGTTTCAAAAGTAAGCAAAGCCACAAAAGAAGAGGTAAAAGCATCTGATTGATAGTTACTTCAACGTGTTTTTCCCTCTTCTTTTGTTCTCCTCTGTCTTCTCCTCTTTATCTATCTCTCTGTTATGAATAACAACCTCTTGATGGTGGCTTATATTGCTGCCAGTGCTTTGTTTATCCTCAGTTTGGGTGGACTGTCAAACCAGGAAACGGCCCGCAGAGGCAATATGTTTGGGATTACCGGAATGCTGATTGCGTTTGTCGCAACCGCGATCGCCGGAGTCCACCTGAATGCATATCCCTTGCTGGGCGCGGTGATTTTGCCAGGTGCGATAATTGGCGCGATCGTCGCTTCTCGCGTCGCGATGACCTCGATGCCAGAGTTGGTCGCAATTCTGCATAGCTTTGTCGGTTTGGCAGCGGTTTTGGTCGGCTTTGCCAATTTCCTCAGTCCTGAGTCATCGTTAACAGGCATCGAAGCGACCATTCACCAGATTGAGATCTACATTGGTATCTTTATTGGGGCGGTCACGTTTACGGGGTCGATTATCGCGTTTGGCAAACTGCGTGGCGTAATTGCCAGTAAGCCACTGATGTTGCCTGCCCGCCATTTCTTAAACCTGGGTATGCTGTTTGCGGTACTCTGGCTCGGTTACGAGTTTATGGGCGGTTCGCTACTGACAGGGTTGCAAGCCGTATTGGGGATGACCGCGATCGCGTGTGTGCTGGGGGTTCACCTGGTGATGGCGATCGGTGGGGCCGATATGCCTGTGGTGATCTCCATGTTGAATAGCTATTCGGGTTGGGCGGCGGCGGCGGCGGGCTTTATGCTGTCGAATGACCTGCTGATTATTACAGGAGCGCTGGTGGGCAGCAGTGGTGCGATCCTCAGCTACATCATGTGTCGCGCCATGAACCGTTCCTTTATCAGTGTGATTCTCGGCGGTTTTGGGGCGGGGACTGGCAAAGCCAGCCAGGGTAGCCAGCCTGCCGGAGAGGTAACGCCGATTCAGGTAGAAGGGGCAGCCGAACTGCTAGAAAATGCCCGTAGTGTTGTGATTGTGCCCGGTTACGGAATGGCAGTTGCTCAAGCACAGTATCCAATTTCAGAGATTACAAAACGGTTGCGCGATCGCGGCGTGACGGTGCGCTTTGGAATTCACCCCGTTGCGGGACGGATGCCCGGACACATGAACGTGCTGTTGGCAGAAGCTAATGTGCCCTATGACATCGTGCTGGAAATGGATGAAATTAACCATGATTTCCCTGAAACCGATCTGGTCTTGGTTGTAGGAGCCAATGACACGATTAACTCCAGCGCCCTGGAAGATCCAAATAGTCCAATTGCGGGGATGCCTGTGATGGAAGTCTGGAAAGCAAATACGGTGATTGTAATGAAGCGCAGTATGGCAAGTGGTTATGCTGGCGTTGATAATCCTGTGTTCTATAAAGAGAATACCCGGATGTTGTTTGGAGATGCCCGTAAGAATGTGGATGCGATCCTCGGACATCTCAGTGTGCAAGAGTTAGCTGCCAGTCGCTAACTAAATGTTCTAAAATTGAACCCCCGAATTCTTTAAGAGTCCGGGGGTTTATTGTTAGGTGGGGTAGTGAATCACGATCAGCGAGTTTTTGGAATGTTGCTGGGCAATTATTTCCGGTTCTCGTCCTAACGCGGGTTGCCCGATCCGGTGTGTATTCGCAACCATAATGATCAAATCATCGGGGTTGATCCGTTCTGAAACTCGGCGCACGAGGCTACCTGATAGACTTTCTAGGGTTGCCTCCTCTGATAAAAGTTTGTGGGGTGGTTCTTGAAAAGAGCTGTTTCTGGGGCTGCGGGATAGCCACAACACCAACAGTTTTGCCTTTAACTCCGGCGCGATCGCCTGTGCCAGTTGAAAAACCTGCTCCATTTGGGGATTGGGCAGTTGTCGCTCGGCGATCGCCAGCACCACCCGTTGAGTCGTCTCAATCGGTTGAACAAACCGGGTAATCAACACAGGGGCGGTTGACTGCCGCACCACGTTGTCGATTACGGAGCCAAAAAAGTTTTCTTGATAGGTGGAGTACCCCTTCCAGCCGCAAATCACAAGGCTTGCCTCATTTTCTTGGGCAGCTCGCACAATCCCCAGGTCGATCGAGCTATCTAACCGACCAACGGGCTGCACAGAAGTAACAGCAGCGTGGGCAATTTCTTCGGCTTTGGTGAGCAATTGGGTTTGTTGCATGCGTGCCGCAGCGGAAGCTCTACCTTCGTGGGCGACCAGCACGTGGAGGGGCAGTAAGGTGCCCTGCGATCGCTTGGTCAACAGAATCGCGAGTTGCAACAGATTGTCTTCGGTGCTGGGGTTCGCCACAGGGACGAGAACTCGACTCGCCAGATCGGTTTCTGATTCTGCATCAACGGCGATCGCGGCGGGTTTCATGCGACTGCCCCAGCGCTCTGTAATCCAGGGGGAGGCGATGCAACTGGCGAGAATCATGGCGATGATGCCATTCACGGTGAGTTTATCGACTAACTGAATCTGGTAAGCAACGGTGATAGCCGCCAGGGTCGAAGCAGCCTGGGCAACCGATAAGCCAAACATTACCATGCCGTCGGCAAACGGCCACTTAAAAAATCGTGCCGGACCCCAGGCAGCTAAAAACTTGCTGGCAAATTCTGCGCCAATCATGACGCCTGAAATCAGGAGCGATCGCGGGTCGCTAAATAACACTTTGGGATCAACCAACATGCCCACGGAAATCAGAAAAAAGGGCACAAACAGACTGTTGCCGATGAACTGAATTCGGTTCATCAGGGGGCTAAATTGAGGAATCAGAGGTGTGATCGCGACCCCTGCTAAAAATGCCCCAACAATCGGTTCCACTTCGATGCGTCCGGCCAGATAGGAGACAACGAACAACGCGGTGAGAACAAAGGTAAACTCGGCCTCTTCGTTGTGCCCAAACTTGCGGAAGAACCATCGCCCCAGTTGCGGAATACCCCACAGGGTCGCAAAGGTAAAGATGGCAAGGGAGGGAATCAGGGTGAGCCAGAAGCCCAGGTTGAGACTGCCCTGATTGGCTTTGACGACGACCGCTAACACTAACAAGGCTAAAACGTTGGTGATTAGGGTGCCGCCCAGGGTTGCTGTCACGGTGGGCGATCGCAGGATGCCTAATTTGCTTAGGACGGGCAACGCCAGCAACGTGTGGGAGGCGAAGCAAGACGCGATCAGAATCGCTGGGAGCCAACCGTAGCCGATCGCCAGCATTGCCGCTGTGCCAATTCCCATTGGTAGGAGGAAGGTGGCCAACCCAAAGATCAGGGCTTTATCGGCGTTACGCTTCAGGTCGTCAAGGCTGGTTTCTAACCCACCTAAAAACATCAGAAAGATAACGCCAACGGTGCCCAATAGCTCCATGGTGCGATCTCGCTCAAGTAAGCCAAGCCCATAGGGACCAATGACGACACCAGCTAGGATGAGGCCAATAATGCCTGGTAAACGAAACCGCTCAAATAAGAGCGGCATAATTAACATAATGGCGATAATAATCAGAAAGACAGCAACCGGATCGCGGATCGCGGCTGACGAAGACGCTTGGGCAAGCAAACTAATCATGCAAAGTTGGCTCATTAAGTAGATTGGCTAGGATATGTTTGGGTAAACAAATCGCTCAACGAGTCATATCACTCTAAAGTCGCCCTTGCCATTTACCTCAAGATATAATTTTGCGATCGCATCATTCAAAAGTTTGAGCTTACTTAATCGATAGTCAGATCACGCAAATAATAGAAGCGATCGCTACCTTGAACACGACCTAAGTAGCCTGCTAAAGGCGAAGAAAGCTCTATTAGCATTTCATAAAATTCTTGCCTGTTCACAAGTTTGGGAGGATTTGACCCAGCATAAACCCCAAACAGAATATCAATGTTAGCATCTGTTGTTTGAACGTTATCGAGATACCTTTTAATGACTTGAATAATATGTGATCTAAGGTTAATTCTCTCCAAAACCTTATTCACATAATCATCAATCCGATGGTCGATTTGGCCAGGTTCGAGATACTGTTTCAACTCAATCAGATCTACTGAGCCTGGGTATTTAGCTTGTAAGTGAACTAACTTTTCTAAACTCATAGGATTCATGATGCTGACTTTCCATTGCGCTGCTGCTTTTAAGACATCGGAGGTAGGGTTTCCAGGACCAATGATCAACTTCTTAGATGTCAAAAAGTGCTCAGCACCTAAATGCATTCCCCCTAATCTAACCAACTGCTGAGTGGTATCGCGGGGAATTTTTTTCCCTGCCTTGCATTCACCGACTAGTTGGTAAGGCTCTGAACAGAATAGATCTAGACCACCTGCCCCCCCACTATGTGATGCATCAACTTTAAAGCCTAAAAAAGCAAGACTTTGATGCACTATGTTCTCAAAATCAGTACCTGCCTGATAATTATTTTTTCCTTCATCTAACTCTTTACTACGCTTACCTAGAGAATCAATTTCATAAATCCAATTAAGGTCCTCGCTACTTCTTTTTTTTGAAGAGATGCTTTTCCATCCTAAGAAGTTTTGAAGGTACTCATCCAAGTCTCTACCTTGATGACTATCTAACTTAGAAACAGCTTCCTGTAATTCTTCCAATTCAGGATGAAGCGGTGCTTCTAAATTAATTAACTGTTGTTTACGCTGATCAAAGAACTCATTGATCAGAACAGGAGTAGAATGATTAGCTGCCAGAAAGTCTGGCAATTTAATAAAACTACCAATTTTACTTTGATTGAGATAGTCTGATTGAAATTGAATAGTTTCAGAGGATCGAAAAACTCGCAAACATAGCAGAAAAAGCTTATAACGCTCTTGCAAAACTTTCTGCAGATCCTCTTTGGACCAAATTGTTAATTGTGCAAGTTTCTCAATGTCTTCGGAATTATTATAGATTTTGCAGAACTCTAGCTTTGCCCAAAGATTAATAGAAGTAGGCAAGCTAGAGCTTTGTTCATCGACAGGGCAAAGGGCAAACTGCTGCATTGAATTCACGAAAGTTCGAGATAACGCAGCAATCATTCGCCCTTTGCTAAGAGCAACTAAATCTGATGCTGGTAGACACAACGCAGTATTGATTGAAGTTGAATTGTTCATCAATCTTTATAATGTTAAGCAACCGATAAAAGCTCTAAAGCATCAGTTATTTCATCATCAGAAGCACTAGCGATTTCTTCAGAGAAAAGCCTTTCGAGCTCACTGTCTTCGTCTATGACCTCTTCAGGATTTTGCCCTGATGGATCGCTTAGAATTTCACAAACTAGTAGGTTGGTTTCAACTGGATGCTTCTCATCAATAAATCGACGAAAATCTTCCTCTGTGAACGATTCTCTATCTAACTCCTTATGAACTTTATGGAGAGCTAAAAGCGGTTTAATGTGTTCATCCTTAAAGGAAACCCACTCCCCACCCTGCTGATCAAGTAACTGCTTTAGGTATACTTTTGCAACTTGCCAATTCTTTTGAATTGACTTAGATCTGACTAAGCAGCCACGAGTAAAGTCTAAGTCTGAGTAGAGAGTTAAATATTTGATGCAAGCTCCGACAGATTTGCCGTTAGAATCTTGGGAGACACAAACACCAATTTTGACTTCCTTTCCATTTTCTTCTCCAACGATTCGGAAGTTGATCCGTCCTTTGTGCTTCCATTTTGGATTTATCTCCCGATCTATTTTCTTGAGAGTTACCCCTTCTACTGTTTTTCCTCTTATATAATGCAGTACAAAAGCCAGTGCATTTGCAATTTTTTCACTATCATCGGAGAAGTCGTCTAGAGTTGATTCAACTTGCTGATAGATTTTTTCCAACTTCTCAATTGGATCGATTTTTACTGGACTAAAGTTTTGGGCACACCATTGAAGAATTTCTCTAATGGTTGCGCCATTTCCTAACTCTCGAAGACTGTTTTCATCAAAAGGATAAACAGCATGAGGTGGAATTAGCCCCTTTTCAGTGTAAAAATTCTCAAGCCAAAATGCTACTAGCATTACGGTGTCATCGGGCTTTAAGAGAGTAAGCGCTATTTCTTTGTGAGCAATTCTATCTTTAATAGCTCCGCTTTGACTAATAGACTGAAACTCTTCTCTCCAAGTTTGAGCATATAAGGCAGTTACAATGATGCCACGCTGTAGGCTGTTGTATACGTCTTTTGCTAAACTGGCGACTACTTGTGCTCGACTATAGCCTCCCAACATGGGATCTGCTTCATCTGCCAGCTCTGTGCCATCTAATTCGTCAAAGCAAATTACAGGAGTTGTGTGGTAGCTAATCAAATTCAGGATTTGACTGATATTGCTTGATACCTCTGTCTCTCTGTTTTCTTTACTAACATCAGGCAAATCCATCATCTTTGCTTGAGCTTCTGATAACTCACGGCCAGCTAGCCAATTAATTGCAAAGGGTGCGTGAGCTTGAGAAAGTGTCCAAAGAATCGCTTTAACTATATAAGGATTATCAATCTCTGGGCACTTTTGAAGTACTTTTTGAGTTAGCTGTGTGACAGCTTGAGGATTTCTTGCAAGAGCTTGAGGAAATCGCTCAATTAGTTGTTGAGGTGCAAAGTCTTTTCCCATGCCCTTGTTAGCTAGGGCAGTTGCTAGTTCTTGCCATTGCATAACTCCCTGACTACCAAGTTTTTTCAAGCTAAATGCTAGACTTTGCAAAAACTGATGTCTGATTGAACTTAAATTTCCATACTCACACATGTAGATGAAGAAGCCTTCACCTGTCTGCTTTAGATGATGACGGATTCTGCTCAAAACATGAGTTTTTCCTACCCCTTTGGGTGCTAAGACTGCAAACCCAGAGGTTTTACTTTTTAACTTTCCAGAATTGATTTTTGTAACTGCTTCGAGGATAGTTTCTGATGCGTGAGCATGTAAGCAAGGTAAGTCTAAGAAGTCCTCATCCCAAACATGGTGAGACTTGACGATGAAATTGCTCTCGAATGGATTACATTCTCGAATGACTTGGTTAAGAGTTTCAATGGAAGAAGAGGCAGACATATTACTGTGGAGGAGATAGGTGGCAATGTTTGGGTTGAAAGAGTTAAGCAGATGACTAACGCTTTGCGTAACAACGGAGTTTTCCTAATTTCGTGGGATTGTAAATTAAAGTGTGTCAAAGGTCAGAAATTGAGATCTAATGAACTACTAAACCTAAGACACTCATACTATGACTTTTCGACCTGAGCTCCTTGATGAATTGCTGAAAGGCTATGAGAATC